>Ga0182741_1000204_pt1 | contig 92761 bp, 86 predicted proteins | sample eDN5th37CBELigOP_FD_128874 | JGI IMG/M metagenome (GOLD analysis project Ga0182741, IMG submission 128874) | Enriched Organic Plus compost microbial communities from Emeryville, California, USA - eDNA 5th pass 37_C BE-Lig OP (version 2) (version 2) ...
GGCATCGCGCAGTGGTACACGTACAGGCCGGGATTCAGTGCCTTGAAGGTGAACTGCGTTTCGTGGCCGGGCAGGGTGAACGTGGCTTCGGCGCCGCCGCCGGTGCCGGTGACGGCATGCAGGTCGATGTTGTGCGGCATGTGCGAGCTGTGGTGGTTCTTCAGCTGGAATTGCACCGTGTCGCCCTGGCGCACGCGGATGAAACTGCCGGGCACCGAGCCGCCGAACGTCCAGAAGTTGTAGGTCACGCCGTCGGAGATCTTCATCTCCTTCTCGACCACTTCCAGATCCACGATGACCTTGGCCGGCGTGCTGCGCGTGATCGGCGGCGGCACCATCGGCGGCGCGGTCAGGACTGCCTTGATGGCTTCGCCCCCGGGCACGCCGCTGTCGGTCGCGAAAGCGTCGCCGGCGAAGGTGGCGCCCATCGCGCAGGCGAGGGCGAAGTAGAGCAGGGAATTGTTCGGGCGCTTCATGGCGCGTTCCTTGTCATGGCCTCTGGCCGATGGAGGAACGTTAGTTGCCGGACCTTCGCGGTCGCCTTGATTTGCATCAATCGCCGGCTCCGATCGGCGGAAAGGCACCGGCAAGTGCGTCCGGCTTGACCTGGATCAAGATCATCCCGCCCTGCGACAACCTGACGCATCCCGTCGCTGGATGCGGCTCCGGACAATGGCGACGAACCCAACGGAGATCGCGCCATGCGTGGAGATTGTCTTGCCGTCGCCCTGTCCGTCGCGCTCGCACCAGTGTCAATGGTGCGCGCCGGCGAACCGTCGCCCGACCCGGCTGGCCAGCACGTGCACGGCGCGGCCACCGCGACCGCCACCGAACTCGACGGCGTGGTGGTGGTCGGTGTGGCGCCGGCGATGGCGACCACCTTCGTCACCGATCCGAAACTGCCGCGCCAACCGGTGCCGGCCAGCGACGGCGCGGATTATCTGAAGACGATTCCCGGCTTCGCGACCCTGCGCAGCGGAGGAACCAACGGCGATCCGGTGCTGCGCGGCATGTTCGGTTCCCGGCTCAACCTGATGACCAACGATGGCGCGCTGAGCGGCGCCTGTCCTTCGCGGATGGACAACGCGATGTCCTACATCGCGCCGGAAACCTACGATCGCCTGATCGTCATCAAGGGACCGCAGACCGTGCTGTGGGGGGGCGGCGCCTCGGCGGGAACGGTGCGCTTCGAGCGCGAGATTCCGTATTTCGATCGGCCGGGCGTGCGCGTCAGCGCGAGCGCACTGGCGGGCAGCGGCAACCGCAACGACCAGGTGATCGATGCCGCCGCCGGCAACACGCTGGGCTATGTGCGCCTGGGCGGGAACCGATCGGAGGCCGACGACTACCGTGATGGCAACGGCGACGAGGTGCCATCCGCATGGCGCAAGTGGAACACCGACTTCGCACTGGGCTGGACACCGGATGCGGATACCGTGCTGGAGCTGGGCGCCGGCACCGGCGACGCGCAGGCGCGTTACGCGGGCCGCGGCATGGATGGGTCGCGCTTCCGCCGCGACAGCCTGGGCCTGCGCTTCGAAAAGCGCGACATGGGCGGCACGCTGGACGCGGTCAAGGCCAACCTCTACCTCAACGATGTCGATCACGTGATGGACAACTACACGCTGCGGCGCCCGGATCCTGCCGGCGACATGCCCATGCCGATGGCGAGCAATGTCGGCCACCGCACGTGGGGTGGCCGGTTCGCCGGAACCTGGCAGCGCGACGATTGGGAAATCACCGCCGGCGCGGACCTGCGCGACAGCCGCCACCGCCAGCGCGGCGGCATGGGCCGCGGCGGCTACCGCCTGCAGCCGTGGACGGTGGATGCGCGGTTCCGCACCTTCGGCGCCTTCGCCGAGTCGCACTGGCACCTGACCGGCAAGCACCATGTCATGAGCGGCCTGCGCGTGGATCGCGCGCAGGCGCGGGATCTGCGCCGCGCGACCGGCGGCATGATGCCGATGCCGAACCCGACCGCCGGCCGGCTGCGCCGCGAGACCCTGCCCAGCGCCTTCCTGCGCTACGAATACGACATGGCCGGCCGGCTGGGCCTGTACGCCGGCCTGGGCCACACGCGACGGATGCCCGACTACTGGGAACTGTTCTCGCCCAGACGGGGGCCGGCCGGCGCGGCCAACGCCTTCGCCGGCCTCCGGCCCGAGCGCACCACCCAACTGGATCTGGGGCTGCAGTATCGCGGCGACCGCGTCGACGCCTGGATCTCGGTGTACGCGGGCCGCATGCAGGATTACATCCTGTTCGATTACCTGCCCGCGATGACGGGCATGGGTGCCACCACCCGCGCGCGCAACACCGATGCCGGCATCCGCGGCGGCGAAGCCGGCGTGGAATGGCGTCCGGGCGCGGGCTGGAAACTCGGCGGCTCGCTGGCCTACGCGTGGGGCGAGGATCGCGCCAGCGGCCGGCCGCTGCCGCAGATGACGCCGCTGGAAGCGCGCCTGTCGGCCAGCCGCGAACACGGGCGTTGGTCCTGGGGCGCGTTGCTGCGCCTGGTGGATGCCCAGCACCGGGTCAGCACGGGGCAGGGCAACGTGGTCGGGCGCGATCTCGGTCCCAGCGCCGGCTTCGCAGTGTTCTCGGTCAATGGCGGCCACCGCTTCAGCGAACGCCTGCAGTTGACCGCCGGCATCGACAACGTGTTCGACCGCGCCTACAGCGAACACCTCAACCTCGGCGGCAACAGCGCCTTCGGCTATCCCGCCGATCCGGTACGCATCAACGAACCGGGCCGCACCGCCTGGGTGAAGCTCAACGTCAGTTACTGAGCGTCGCCACGATTCCGCACGCAAGGGATCGCGTCCCGGGCGCAATGAGGGGGCGTGGGGCGCAGGCGACGCCGGCGGTCCGCGTTGTGACATCGATTGCCGGGTCGCCCTGCGCGTCGCGGTGGCGAGCGCTCAATCCGGCGAAGCGTCGCGCCGGAAATGCGCGCCGAGGCTGCGGGTACGCGCCAGCGCGGCGCGCAGCAGACGGGCCATCAGTTCGCCCTGCCAACTGCCGCCCATCGCGCTGTCCCGCGCCAGCGTGTCCAGCGCCTCGCGCAGGGTCGCGCCGTCGCGCACCGGCCCGAGCGCGCGCCAGCCGAGGGCGCGCAGGCCGGCCAGCGCGGCGGAGTCCGCAGGGCGCCCGCGTTCGGCCCAGCCTCCGCCGCCTTCGGGCACATGCCGGGGCACGCTGGCGAGGTACTGGCCCAGGCGTCGGCCATAGACCACGCCTTCCAGCAGCGAGTTGCTGGCCAGCCGGTTGGCGCCGTGCACGCCGTTGCAGGCGGCTTCGCCGACCGCGTACAGCCCTTCCACGCAGGTGCGTCCATCCAGATCCACCGCGATGCCGCCCATGTGGAAATGCGCCGCCGGGGTGATCGGGATGGGCCGGACGCGCGGATCGATGCCGTGCGCGCGGCACAGCGCGTACACGGTGGGGAACCGCAGCAGCCAGGTTTCGTGCAGGTGGGTGGCGTCCAGCCAGGCGCGACGTCCGTCCTGGCGGGCCTGCCAGACTTCGCGAGCCACCACGTCGCGCGGCGCCAGATCGCCCAGCGGATGCCGGCCTGACATGATTGCCGCGCCGTCGTCGTCGAACAGGTGCGCACCGGCACCGCGCAACGCTTCGGTGATCAGCGGCAGCGCACCGTCGACCGGTACCGACAGCGCGGTGGGATGGAACTGCATGAATTCCAGATCACGCGCCTGGGCGCCCGCGGCCAGTGCCAGCGCCAGGCCGTTGCCGTCCGCGCCGGAAGGATTGGTGCTGGCGGCGAACAGCGCGCCGCATCCGCCGGTGGCGAGCACCACTTCGGCGCAGGCGAGTTCCTCGCCCCCCGTTCCGCCCGGCCCCACCAGGCGCAGGCCGCAGATGCCGCGATCGCCGACGCGCAGTGCGCCCAGCGTCGCCGGTGGATGCCAGGCGATGTGCGCGGCGTTCTGGACTGCCCGGACCAAGGCCAGCAGCAACGAAGCGCCGCTGGCGTCGCCGCCGGCGTGGACGATGCGGTGGCGGCGATGGCCGCCTTCCCGGCCGAGCAGGAAGCGGCTGCCCTCCAGGTCGAAGGGCACGCCCTGCGCCTGCAACCAACGCACCGCCATCACCGCGTTGTCCACCAGGTAGCGGACCGCATCGTAGTCGTTGTGGCCGGCGCCGGCCGCGAGGGTGTCGTGGGCGTGCGCGTCGGCGCTGTCGTCGCTGTCCAGGGCGGCGGCGACGCCGCCCTGCGCCAGCGCCGTGCAGCAGTCGACACCCGCCGGTGCGCGGCCGATCAGCAGGACCCTGCGCGGCGCGGCCGCCAGCGCCGTGGACAGGCCGGCGACGCCGCAGCCTACCACCACCAGCGGCGGCGTGCCGGCGCTCAGGTGCGTTCTCCGCGGCCCACCGCCAGCATGCGTTCCAGCGCGGCGCGCGCGCGTGCCGCCACGTCCGCCGGCACATCGACCGGATGCCGCAGATCCCGCAGGCAGGCATGGATGTTCTGGAGGGTGATCCGCTTCATGTGCGGGCACAGATTGCAGGGCTGGACGAACTCCACGTCCGGGAAGCGATGGCGCAGGTTGTCGGCCATCGAGCACTCGGTGATCAGGGCGACGCGGCGCGGCCGCTCGCGCTCCAGCCAGGCACCCATCGCGGTGGTCGAACCGACGAAGTCGGCTTCGCGCTGCACCTCCGGCGGGCATTCCGGATGTGCGACCAGGCGGGCGCCGAAGGTTTCCCGGACGTGCCGTGCCTGCTGTGCGGTGAACCGTTCGTGCACTTCGCAGCGGCCATCCCACCGCACCAGTTCCACGCCGGTGCGGGCGGCGACGTGGTGGCCGAGGAAGGCGTCCGGCAGGAAGATGACCTTGTCGGCGCGCATCGCTTCGACCACCTGGACCGCATTGGCGGACGTGCAGCAGGCATCGGACTCGGCCTTCACCGCCGCGCTGGTGTTGACGTAGCTGACCACCGGCGCGCCCGGATGGCGCGCGCGCAGCGCCCGCACGTCGTCCGCGGTGATGGACGAGGCCAGCGAGCAACCCGCGTCGGGATCCGGAATCAGCACCGTGCGTCGCGGTGCCAGGATCTTGGCGGTCTCGGCCATGAAATGCACACCGCACAACACGATGATTTCCGCGTCGCAGCCGGCCGCCGCCTGCGCCAGTGCGAGCGAGTCGCCGGTGACGTCGGCCACGCCGTGGAAGATCTCCGGCGACTGGTAGCTGTGCGCCATGATCACCGCCCCGCGTGCGCGCTTGAGCGCCTGGATCGCGTCAATCCACGGGAGGTGCAGTGGCCATTCCAGGCACGGCACGGTGTCGCCGGCGCGCGCGGTCAGCGCGGCGTGGCGATCTTCGAGATCCGGCGTCCAGCGCGGACGGAACGTGGTGTTCATGCGGGCCGCGCGCGATGGCGATGAGCAAGCCACTGGCGCCCGCCGGGCAGGTTAGCGATCGCAACGTCGACGGAAAAAGGAAAGCCGGGCGGTTCCGGCGTGGTCTGCGGCATCGAGGACGACATGGCGGCTCACCTGTGCGGAAGCGACATGCTAGGCAGGGGCGCGATGGCTGCCATTGACCCAGATCAAGTGGACCCATCCGCATGCATCGCGGCGGGTCATGCGGCAAATCCGCGCCGGCGGCGCGATCGGCGTGGGCTGCGCGGCATCCGCCGCGTGGAGGGTTTCAGGCGGGCGGGAATCCGCAGCGGCGGTTACGGGGCGCGGATTTCGCGCTGGACCCAGCCGGGTCAGAAACATGCGGTTTCGTCCTCGTTGCTGTCTCCGGCGCCGGGACAGGCCAATGCCGTGCCGGCCGCGTCGAAGGATTCGCGTATCCAGCCGGAACCGGGCGTGCAGGGATCCGGCGGCAGCAGCGGCTCGTTCATGGCATCACCCCAGCAGATGCAGCAGGCCCAGGGGATGGTGCATGCGCGCGATGCCGTGGATCTGCAGGAAACACAGCAGCGCCGCTGCGTACAGCACGACCCGCGGCAGGCGCGCGCGTCCCGGCCGGAAGGCCAGTACGCCCAGCGTCACGTAGGCGATGACGAAGCCGATCTTCGCGATCAGCCAGCCGTTGGCGAACAGTCCGGCGGGCAGGATGGTCAGCAGCATCATCGCGGCGGTCAGCAGCACGGTATCGACGGTGTAGGCGAGGTAGCGCAGCGGTGCCACGCGCGGCCAGCGCATGCCCAGCGACAGTCCCAGTCCGCGCAGCGCGAACAGCATGCCGCTGGTGAGCGCGGCGCCGATATGGACCAGCTTGATGTCGGGATAGAAGGTGATCACGGCCTCAGCCCGGCCGTCCGTCGGCCCGCGGGCTCAGGTAGATGCGACCGATGCGGGCCGCCCACGGCAGCAGCGCAATCAGCCAGCCGGCCGCCGAGGCCACCTGCCAGAACAGCGCATCCGGCGCGATTTCGGCCACCACCCGCATCACCGCCACCGCCTGCAGTGCGGCGAACGCGAACCACGCCAGCGCCGGCATCTCCAGCGGTCGCCCGGAATGGCCCTGGGTCACCCGGGTCACCATGGCCACCAGCACGCTGCCGAAGAAACCGATGAACATCGCATGCATCGGCGCACGTCCGAGCACGAACTCGCCGGTCAGCAGGTAGATGATGCTCTGGGCGGTGTACAACCCGAACGTGATCGGCAGCCACGCGGTGCCGACGAACAACACCGCCAGCAGGCCCGGCATGCGGCCGCGCGGCCACCAGTGCCACAGCGCCACGCCACTGGCGATCAGCAGTGCCGCATCCGGCAGCCACAACCACGTGTAGGCGTGCCGCAGTTCCAGCACCAGGTGCAACAACAGGAAACCCCACATCGCGCCCAGCCAGGCCATCGGCCGCCACGGCTTGTAGCCCGGCACCGCGTTGGCGGCGAAGAACGGAAACATCCGGTGGGCGACGGTCAGGTAGATGGGCAGCAGCATCACCACGCTGCCCAGCTTGATGCTGGCGAAGGCATACCAGGCGTCGCCGCCCAGGACGAACACCAGGAAGCACGCCAGTCCCGCACAACCGAGCAGCAACGCGGCGAAACACGACCGCGCGTGCCAGGTGCGCGCGGTGTCGCGCAGCAGCAGGCGGCCCAGCGTCGCCACGCCGGCCAGCCAGCCCGCCAGCGCCATCCACAGGCCGACCGTGAAGCCGGCTTCCCAGCCCAGCGTGGACAGCAGGATCGCGAGCTGTCCTCCCATCAGGCCGGCGCCCACCGGTGCGTACCGCCAGCGCGGCAGATCCGGCATGCCCATCCAGCGCGGAAACACGGTCAGCAGGAAACCGAAGATGAAACTCGGCAGCACCAGGTATTGCATGAGGAAGGCGTGCAGCCAGCCGGGCGGGACCGCGGTCTCCGGCATGCGCCAGGCACCGCCGTACTGCGCCGCCAACCACGCCGCCCACCACAGCATGGCCAGCAGCACGTTGCCGGCGCCGATGAAGAACATCAGCCGGTGTGGCGCCTGGAGCAACTGGCGCACGGACATGCCGGCGGGCGAAGGCGGGTTGGGAACGGGAATCGGTCGCATGGCCGCAGTCTGACGCGCGCCGCGGTTGCCGTCCTTGACCTGGATCAGGCGGACGCACTTGGGGCGGGATTCGGGTCCGCATGGGAAAAAGGAGATGGAGAGGAGGTGGGCGCACGCGACTTGCGTCGTCCTCGAAACGAAGCGAGCGGACTCCGCGACTTCGCGCAGACAAAAAAAGAGCCGCTTTCGCGGCTCCTTTCTCTTACGCTTGAAACAGTGCGAATCAGCCCTCCGCCGACACGGCGGCCGGCAATGCTTCCCGGCGCGGCGCCACCCACAGGCGGAACACGAACCAGGCCAGGGCGAGCGCGCCGACGCTGAACAGCGTATCGGCGGGCACGCGCATCCATACCAGCATGTCCACGATCGGCTGCTGCATGAACTCGGCCGAGCGGGCGTACCAGTAACCATGCTCAAGCGCCGCGTTCAACTGCAGGATGCCCAGCGGCAGCAGGGTGAACAGGGCCATGCCGGCCAGGCCGATGTTGAGCGACCAGAACGCGGTCTTCAGCAGCTTCTCGTTCCACGCCACGTCCGGCCTGAGGCCGCGCAGGCAGAACAGCATCAGGCCGATGCCGAGCATGCCGTACACGCCGAACAGCGCGGTATGGCCGTGGGTCGGGGTCAGGTTCAGGCCCTGCATGTAGTACAGCGGCAACGGCGGGTTGATCAGGAAGCCGAACAGGCCCGCGCCGACCAGGTTCCAGAACGCCACCGCGATGAAGAACAGGATCGGCCAGCGGTAGCGCCGCATCCACGGCGTGGCCTTGCCCATCCGGTAGCTGTGATGGGCCTCGAAGCCGACGTAGGCCAGCGGCACCACTTCCAGCGCGGAGAAGCTCGCGCCAATCGCGATGACCGCGGTCGGCGTGCCGGTGAAGTACAGGTGGTGCAGGGTGCCCAGCACGCCGCCCGCCATGAACACGATGGTCGCGAACAGCACCGCCACCGTGGCGGACCTGGCCTGCAGCAGGCCCAGGCGCGTGAACAGGAAGGCGATGACCGCCACCGCGAAGACTTCGAAGAAGCCTTCCACCCACAGGTGCACGACCCACCAGCGCCAGTACTCGACCATCGACAGGTGGGTATGCTCGCCCCACATCAGGCCGGCCGCATAGAACAGGCCGATGGCCACGGTGGACAGGAATAGCAGGGAGATGATGGAGCGCGAATCGCCGCCGTTGCGCATCGCCGGCCACAGGGCGCGGCCGACCAGCACCAGCCACAGGGTCAGGCCGATGAACAGGAACCATTGCCAGAACCGGCCCAGGTCGACGTATTCCCAGCCCTGGTGGCCGAACCAGAAGTTGTGCTTCAGGCCGAGCTTCTGCATCACCGCGAACCACTGTCCGGCGAACGCGCCGACCACGATGATCAGCAGGCAGACCCACAGCAGATTCACGCCCAGCCGCTGGAACTTCGGTTCATGCCCGGAGATCGCCGGCCCGATGTACAGGCCCATGCCCAACCAGGCGGTCGCGATCCACAGCACGGCCAGTTGCGTGTGCCAGGTGCGCGTCAGCGAATACGGCAGCACGTCGGCGAGAGCGAACCCGTAGGCTTGCTGGCCTTCGACCTGGTAGTGCGCGGTGATCGCGCCGAGCAGGATCTGCATCAGGAACAGCGCGATGACCACCCAGAAATACTTGGCGGTGGCGCGCATCGACGGCGTGACCTGGATGTCGGCCAGCGGATCACGCTTGGGCAGCGCGTGCGCCAGCTCGTCGCCGTGGTTGACCGCGTAGTGCCAGCCGAGCAGGCCGACGCCGGCGATCAGGAACAGCACGCTGAACACCGTCCACAGGAACGCACTGGGCGGTGGCGTGTTGCCGACCAGGTCATCGGCGGGCCAATTGGCGGTGTAGCTGATGTCCGCGCCGGGGCGCTGCGTCACCGACGACCACGCAGCCCACCAGTAAAAGGCGGTGAGCTGGCGGCGATGCGCGGCGTCGGGCACGGTGTCGTTGCGCATGGCGTAGGCCTCGCGCAGATCGGCCATCGCCGGATCGTTGCCGAACAATCGTTCGTAATGCGCGGCGACGGTGCGGATGGCCGCCGCGCGATCCGCATCCACGGTCACCGTGCCGGTGGCCGCGTCGTAGGTGTTCGGGCGCATCAGCGCCTGCACGCGCCGGGCGTATGCGGCCCGGGTGGGAGCGTCCAGATCCTTGTAGCCGGCGGCCCCGGCTTCGCGGTTGGCCCAGAGATCGAGGATGGCTTCGGCTTCGCGATGCAGCCAGTCCGCGCCCCAGTCGGGAGCGACGTAACCGCCGTGACCCCAGATGGAGCCCAGTTGCTGGCCGCCGATGGACTGCCAGACCTGGCGGCCGGTCTCGATGTCCTGGCGGGTGTAGAGCACCCGGCCGTCTGCATCGACCACCCGTTCGGGCAGCGGCGGGGCCTGCCGGTGGACCTCGCTCCCGACCCAGAGCAGGACGGCGAACGAGGCGATGAGCAGGGCGGCCAACCCTGCCCACAGCTTGCGTGTGGAATTCATGTTGCGGGACTCCGTGGGAACCGCGGGCATGTTCGGCCCGGGGCCGGATCCCCTCCATGACCTGCGTCAAGCCGGCGGCATTTGCCGTTGCGGCGTGGCGCGTGCGGACGCGCGCGACGCGTCGGGGACGTCCGCGTCAGTCGCGCAGTACCGCGGAGGCGAGTTCGTGCAGGCGATCCCCGTCGAGGATCTCGACGTCGCGCTGCTTGATGTGGACCAGGCCGTCGCGCTCGAATCGGCGCAGCACGCGGCTCACCGTTTCCGGCGCCTGCCGCAGGTAATTGGCGATGTCGGTGCGCGACATGGTGAGCTGGAAACGGCGCGGGGAATAACCGCGCGCGGCCAGCCGCCGCGACAGGCCGATCAGGAACGCCGCCATGCGCTCGTCGGCGCTGTTGTCGCGGGCGAACAGCGAGGCCACGCCGATGTCGTGGCTCAGCAACCGGAACAGGTGGCGCTGGAGATTGGGCAGGCGGGTGGCGAGCAGGGCGATCTTGGGGAAGGAAAACCGGCACAGCATCACCGTGTCCAGCGCGACCGCGTTGCAGGGATAGCGATCGCCGTGGATGGCGTTGAGGCCGATCACCTCGCCGGGCAGGTGGAAGCCCAGCACCTGTTCGCGGCCGTCGCGGTCCACCTGGCAGGTCTTGACCGTGCCGGCGCGCACCGCGGCGATGGCGCTGAACGGGTCGCCTTCGCGGAATACGTGTTCGCCCGGTTGCAGCGGGCCGACGTGCTCGACCAGCACGTGCAGGTCCATCAGCGCCCGCTTGTCCATGCCTTCGCTGAGGCAGGCCTGCGAGAATGCGCAGGTCGAGCAGAACGTCAGCGAATCGCCGTCGTCCGGGAGAATGGTGGCGTCGGTGCGCGGGAAGACGACCGGCGGGTTCATGCGGACGTTCCGTGCGGGGTCAGATGGTGCGCGAGAACCGCGTGGTCGCGGGCTCCGCGGCGGCGGGCAGGTAGCGGTCGAAGCACATCGCGATGATACGCAACAGCAGGCGTCCACGCGAGGTCGCGCGCACTTCCCGTATCCCCACGTCGACCAGGCCATCGGCCTGCAACCGTTCCAGCCGGGCCAGCGCATCGGCGAAGTAGGCGCGGAAGTCGATCACGTGGCGGCGTTCGATCGCATCGAAATCGATCCGGCCATGGCACATCAGTTGCTGGATCACGTCCGCGCGCAGCACGTCGTCCTCGTCCAGGCGCATGCCGCGCCAGACCGGCAGCCGGCCGCCATCGATGGCCTGTTCCCAACTGCCGATGTCGCGCGGATTCTGGCTGAAGCTGGCGCCGACGTGGCTGATCGCGCTCACGCCCAGTCCGATGAGATCGCTCTCGGCGTGGGTGGAATAGCCCATGAAATTGCGGTGCAGATCGCCACGCTGCTGCGCCTGTGCCAGATCGTCGCCGGGCAGGGCGAAATGATCCATGCCGATGTAGAGGTAGCCGGCGTCGCCCAGCCTGTCGATCGCGCAGCGCAGCAGATCCAGCTTCTGTTCGGGCGAGGGCAGTTCCGCCGCGTGGATGCGCTGCTGCGGGCGGAACAGCGCCGGCAGGTGCGCGTAGCTGTAGATCGCCAACCGATCCGGACGCGCCCGGAGGGTGATGTCGAGGGTGCGCGAGAACCCGGCCAGGGTCTGCCGTGGCAGGCCGTAGATCAGATCGACGTTGACCGAGCGCATGCCGTGGGCGCGGCAGGCGTCGATGACCGCGAGGGTATCGTCGACGCCCTGCACCCGGTTCACGGCCTGCTGCACGTCGGCGTCGAAATCCTGCACGCCCAGGCTGGCGCGGTTGAATCCGGCGCGGGCGAGCTGGCCGACGTCGTCCGGGCTGATGAAGCGCGGGTCCAGCTCGATCGAACAGTCGAAGCCGTCGCCCGGGGCGAACGAGAAATGGCGGCGCAGGACGTCCACGACCTCGGTGATCTGGTCCGGCGACAGGAAATTGGGGGTACCGCCGCCGAAGTGGACCTGGTTGACGTCGCGATCGCGATCGAACAGCGGCGAGACCAGCGCGATCTCGCGGTACAGGCGGGTCAGGTAGGCGTCGCCGCGTGCCTTCTCGCGGGTGATGATGCGATTGCAGCCGCAGTAGAAGCACGGACTGGTGCAGAACGGGATGTGCAGGTACAGCGACAGCGGGCGCGGAATCGGGTCGCCGTTGGTGATCGCCGCGACCTCGCGCAGTTCGGCTTCCTGGAACAGCGTCGAGAACTGCGGCGCGGTCGGATAGGAGGTGTAGCGCGGCCCCGGCTTGTCGTAGCGCCGGAGCAGTTCGGGGTCGAAGAGGGCGGAAAGGGCTGGCATGGAGGACAGGCTAGGCAGCCGCGGCCGCCGGCGCCTTGACCTGAATCAATCACGGGCCGGTTGGCCGGAACCCTTCAGCCATGTGAGGATTGCGGCGTTGCCCGTCCACATCCCGACCGGACGCGGACGGGCGCTGGATGCCTTTCCGGGAGCCTGCGTGATCGGATACGAACAAGCCCTGGCGTTGCTCCTGCGCGACGTGGAAAGGGGAGAGGTCGAAACGGTGGCCACCGCCGCCGCCGCCGACCGCGTGCTGGCGTCGGAGGTCGCCAGCCCGGCGGCGTTGCCGCGCTTCGACAACGCGGCGATGGACGGCTTCGCATTGGCCCTGCACGATCGGCCGCCGCCGCGGGCCGGGCAGGAACTGCCCGTGCGCGGTTCGATCGCCGCGGGCGCCCCCGCCGGTGCCGCCGCCGACGGCGCCTGGGAAATCATGACCGGTGCGGTGCTGCCGGACGGCATGGACACGGTGGTGCCGGTCGAGCGCGTGGATGTGATCGCCGGGGGCGAGCCGCAGGCACCGCCGGGCCGGATCCGCCTGCGCGAGGATCCCGTGCCCGGCGCCAACGTCCGCCGCCGCGGCGAGGATGTCGGCGAGGGCGAACCGGTGATGGCGGCATGCGAACGCCTCGGGCCCGCCCACGTGATGCTTCTGGCGGCGCTTGGAATCGCACGGGTGCCGGTGATGCGGCGGCCCCGCGTGGCCCTGATCGCCACCGGCCGGGAATTGGCCGACGACGGTGCCGCCGAGGGTGCCTGCATCCACGACAGCAATACGCCGTTCCTGCGCCTGCGCCTGCGCGCCGCGGGTGCGGAGGTGATCGCCGTGGAGCGGGTGGAGGACGATCCGGCCGCGTTCGACGCGGCGCTCGAGCGGGTCCTGGCGCAGGGGGTCGATGGGGTGATCAGCACCGGCGCGGTATCGAAGGGCCGCTTCGATTTCGTTCCCGCCAGCCTGCGGGCGCGGGACGCGGCGATCCTGTTCCACGGCGTCGGCATCCGGCCCGGCAAACCGCTGCTGGCCGCGCGCCTGCGCGAAGGACCGTGGCATGTCGGCCTGCCGGGCAATCCTGCGTCGTGCGCGGTCGGGCTGCGCTTCTTCGTCGAACCGCTGCTGCGCGCGATGCTGGGCATGCCCGCCGAACGTCCGTTGCGCCTGCCGCTCGCCGTCCCGGCCTGGCGGCGGCCCGGGCTGCGCACGCACCTGCACGCGCGGCTGGAGTGCGACGCGACCGGCCGGGTGCGCGTCCATCCGCTGCCGCGCCAGGAATCGTTCCGGCTGCGGCCGTTCCTCGCCGCGCAGGCGTGGCTGGTGTTGCCTGCGGCGCAGGCAGGCGACGAAGAACTGGCGCCGGGCGATCTCGTGGACGTGTATCCGCCCGGACATCTCGATGCGTGGCCGTGGCGGCAGGCGGGATGAGATGACCGGCATGGGCGCGGCGATTCCGGCCTGGAACGGCATCGTCCTGGCCGGCGGGCGCTCCTCGCGCATGGGCCGCGACAAGGCGATGCTGCCGTGGTGCGGGCGCACCCTGCTGGATCACATGCGCGACCGCCTGCGCGAAGCCGGCGCGGCGCGCGTGGTGATCAGCGGCGACTATCCGGATCCCGACGCGATCGCGGACCGGATCGGCGATGGCGGGCCCGCCGCCGCGTTCGCGCAACTGGCATCGGTGCTCGAGGACGGGCCCTGGTTGCTGGTGCCGGTCGACATGCCGCTGCTGGATGCCGCGACGCTGCGCGTGCTGGCGGCATCGCGCGCCGATTGCGCGATGTTCGCCGGCCATCCGCTGCCGATGCGGATCGTCCTGGGATCGCACAGCCGCGCGGTGCTGGCGGAAATCCTGGCCGCGCCGGCGCCGCGGCGTTCGCTGCGCGCGATCCATCAGGCGCTCGCGGGCGAAGTCGTCGCGATCGAAGGGGGCGAGGCGCGGTTGCGCAACTGCAACACGCCGGAAGAGTGGGAGGTCCTGGCGCGCATGCGCGATCGCGAATCGGATCGCTGACACGTTCGACCGCGAAAGTTTGTGTTAGGCTCGCTGCGCAGTTCGCCCAGCCCTCAGTCGCCAAGTGAGCCTCATGGAGCATCCGCCCCGCCAGGATGTCGCGAGCAAGGCCCGGGAACGCCTTGCCTTTCTGCTGTTGACCGTGGTCGTTTTCCCGCTGGCGGCGGTGCTGGTCGTGGCCGGCTACGGCTTCCTGGTCTGGATCTACCAGATGTTCGCCGGACCGCCATCGGGGCCCTGAACCATGGCCACGGCACGGACGATCTCGCGGCGCATGTTGCTGTTCGGACGGCTCGACGGCGATGCGGCCGACCCGTCTTCGGACGTCGAACACACCTCTCCACCCATCGTGCTGCGTCCGCCGTGGGCAATGCCGGGAAACGCCTTCGTCCATGCCTGCACGGGCTGTGCCGCCTGTGTCGATGCCTGCCCCGAGCGCGTGCTGGTGATGCGCGGGGGCAAGGCAGTGTTCGATCCGGAACATGGCGAGTGCAGCTTCTGCCATGCCTGCGTCGATGCCTGCGCGCCCGCGGCGCTGCGCGATGACGGCGTCGCCGCGCCGTGGGCGTATCGCGCGCTCGTGGATGACGCCTGCCTGGGCGCGCGCGGCGTGGTCTGCGCCAGTTGCCGCGACGCCTGCCCGCAATCCGCCATCCTGATTCCGCCGGCCGCGCGGGGCGCCGCCCGCATCGACGTCGACGCCTGCACCGGTTGCGGCGCCTGCGTCGCGGTGTGCCCGACCCGCGCCGTCCACCTGCACCTGCCCGGGGAGGCCGCCGCATGAACATGCCCGGCGACGACGAACTGCATATCGCCAGCTTCGTGATCCAGCACCGCGACGACGCCACGGCGGCGCTGGCGGCGGCGATCGCGGCGCACGCCGATCTGGAACTCGCCATTCCGGGCGGAACCCGCAGCGTGGTGCTGTGCGAATCCGCCGACCGCTACGCCGTGATGGATCGCGTCGAAGCGCTGCGATCGGTGCCGGGCGTACTCAACGTATTGCTGGTGTACCACCACGCGGAACCGCGCGAAGCGCTGGAGGCCGAAGTGGACACCCTTCCCGAACCCCAGTCTGCCGGAGTCCAGCCATGAGTACTCGCCGGGAATTCATCCGCAACAGCGCCGTCGCCACCGCCGCCGCGGCGGCGGGCCTGCCGCTGTCCGGCGGCGGCAGCAACCTGGTGACCGAGGGCGATCGGGCGGCGCTCAAGTGGGACAAGGCGCCCTGCCGCTATTGCGGCACCGGCTGCGGCGTCAACGTGGCGGTCAAGAACGGGCGCGTGGTGGCCACGCACGGCGACGTCCACGCCGAGGTCAACCGCGGCATCAACTGCGTCAAGGGCTATTTCCTGTCCAAGATCCTGTACGGACAGGATCGCCTGACCATGCCGCTGCTGCGCAAGAAGAACGGCGCCTATGCCAAGGACGGAGAATTCGAGCAGGTCGGCTGGGACGAGGCCTTCGACGTGATGGCCGAGCAGTTCAAGCGCGTGCTCCGGGAGAAGGGGTCGGACGCGATCGGCATGTTCGGCTCGGGGCAATGGACGATCTTCGAGGGCTATGCGGCCAACAAGCTGATGAAGGCCGGCTTCCGCAGCAACCACATCGATCCCAACGCGCGCCATTGCATGGCCTCGGCGGTGATGGGCTTCATGCGCACCTTCGGCATGGACGAGCCGATGGGCTGCTACGACGACATCGAGGCGGCCGATGCGTTCGTGCTGTGGGGTTCGAACATGGCGGAGATGCATCCAATCCTGTGGACCCGGGTGACCGATCGCCGGCTGTCGCATCCGCACGTCAAGGTGGCGGTGCTGTCGACCTTCGAGCACCGCAGCTTCGAACTGGCGGACATCCCGATCGTGTTCAGGCCGCAGACCGACCTGGTCATCCTCAACTACATCGCCAACCACATCATCCGCACCGGCAAGGTCAACCGGGACTTCGTCGGCAGGCACACCACGTTCAAGCGCGGCAACGAGGACATCGGCTACGGCCTGCGCCCGGACCACCCGCTGGAGATGAAAGCGAAGAACGCGCAGGATCCGAACGGCGGCGAGGCCATCGATTTCGATGCGTTCGCCCGTTTCGTCGCGCCGTACACGCTGGACAAGGCGGTGGAGATGACCGGCGTCGAGCGCGGCTGGCTGGAACGTCTGGCCGAGCTGTACGCGGATCCGAAGGTGAAGGTCACCTCGTTCTGGACGATGGGTTTCAACCAGCACACGCGCGGCGTGTGGGCCAACAACATGGTCTACAACCTGCATCTGCTGACCGGCAAGATCGCCACGCCGGGCAACAGCCCGTTCTCGCTGACCGGCCAGCCCTCGGCCTGCGGCACCGCGCGCGAGGTCGGCACCTTCAGCCACCGCCTGCCGGCCGACATGGTGGTCACCAACCCCGAGCACCGCAGGCACGCGGAGGAAATCTGGAAGGTGCCGCCCGGCACCATCAAGCCGCGGCCGGGCTACCACGCGGTCGAGCAGAACCGGGCGCTGAAGGATGGCAAGCTCAACGCCTACTGGGTGATGGTCAACAACAACATGCAGGCCGCGGCGAACCTGCGAGAGGAGACCTGGCCCGGTTACCGCAATCCGCAGAACTTCATCGTCGTGTCCGATGCGTACCCGACCGTGACCGCGCAGGCGGCCGATCTCATCCTGCCGGCGGCGATGTGGGTGGAGAAGGAGGGCGCCTACGGCAACGCCGAGCGGCGCACCCAGTTCTGGCACCAGTTGGTCAAGGCGCCGGGCGAGGCGCGCTCGGACCTGTGGCAGCTCATGGAGTTCTCCAAGCGCTTCACCACCGACGAGTGCTGGCCTGCCGATCTGCTGGACGCGCATCCGCAGTTCCGCGGCAAGACCCTGTTCGACGTGCTGTATCGCAACGGGAACGTCGATCGCTTCCCGGTGACCGACATCGAGGCCGGCTACGCCAACGACGAGGCGGCCGCGTTCGGCTTCTATCCGCAGAAGGGACTGTTCGAGGAATACGCCGCCTTCGGGCGTGGCCACGGGCATGATCTGGCGCCGTTCGACGCCTACCACCAGGCGCGCGGACTGCGCTGGCCGGTGGTCAACGGCAAGGAGACGCGCTGGCGCTACCGCGAGGGCGCCGATCCCTACGTCAAGGCCGGCACCGGTTTCCAGTTCTACGGCAATCCCGATGGCCGGGCGGTGATCTGGGCCTTGCCCTACGAGCCGCCCGCCGAATCGCCGGACGAGGAATACGACCTGTGGCTGGTCACCGGCCGCGTGCTGGAGCATTGGCATTCCGGTTCGATGACCATGCGCGTGCCGGAGCTCTACCGCAGCTTCCCGGCGGCGGTGGTGTTCATGAATCCCGACGACGCGCGCGGGCGCGGGCTCAAGCGCGGCGACGAGGTGAGGGTGGTCTCGCGGCGCGGCGAAATGCGGTCGCGGGTCGAGACGCGCGGCCGCAACCGCATGCCGCCCGGCGTCATCTTCGTGCCGTGGTTCGACGCCGGCCAGTTGATCAACAAGGTCACCCTGGACGCGACGGATCCGATTTCCAAGCAGACCGACTACAAGAAGTGCGCCGTCAAGGTGCTGGCCGTCTAGGAGGTTCGCCATGCGCAACAAGCCCTTGCTGATTGCCCTGGGATTGACGGTGCTCCTGGCGGTGCTGGTGTTCGCGGCCGGCTGGATGCTGGGCAGCCACCGTGCGTCCAGGGGAGCGCCGGCGGAGCCCGCGCCGCCGGCGGCGGCCGGGCCGGCGATCGACACGCCGCCGCCGGGCCGCCAGATCGACGCCATCCGCCGGGGCGTGCCGATCGACCAGGAGGGCACGCCGCCGCCGATGGCGCGGGTGGAGAACACCGACATCAAGCGGGTGCGCGCCTATCCGATGCAGCCGCCGACCATCCCGCACGCCATCGACGGCTACCAGGTGGACAAGAACAGCAACCGCTGCATGCTGTGCCACGCCCGCGCCAACGCCGCCACCTTCCAGGCGCCGCCGGTGAGCGTCACCCATTACATGGATCGCGACGATCAATTCCTGGCGACCATTTCCCCGCGGCGCTATTTCTGCAGCCAGTGCCACGTGGTGCAGACCGACGCCCCGGCGCTGGTCGCGAACACGTTCCAGGACATCGACAGCGTGATCGCCAACAGCCCGGCCGCGCCCGTCGCGCCGGCCAGGCAGGGGAGCGAATGAGCCATGCGGAAAGGGATCCGGCAGCGACTGCTGCCCATCTGGAACACCCTGCGTTCGCCCAGCCGGCATTACAGCCTGGGCTTCCTCACGGTGGCGGGATTCATCGCCGGCATCATGTTCTGGGGCGGTTTCAACACCGCGCTGGAGGCCACCAACACCGAGACCTTCTGCACCGGCTGCCATGAAATGCGCGACAACGTCTTCGAGGAGCTGAAGACGACCATCCACTACACCAACCGTTCCGGCGTGCGCGCGACCTGCCCGGACTGCCACGTGCCGCACAACTGGACCAACAAGATCGCCCGCAAGATGCAGGCTTCCAAGGAAGTATGGGGCAAGGTGTTCGGCACCATCGACACCCGCGAGAAATTCCTCGACCACCGGCTGGAACTGGCGATGCACGAGTGGGATCGGTTGAAGGCCAACGACTCGCTGGAATGTCGCAACTGCCATGACTATTCGTCGATGGATCTGACCCGCCAGGGATCGCGCGCGGCGCAGACCCACAAGCTGTGGCTGGGCACCGGCAAGAAGACCTGCATCGATTGCCACAAGGGCGTGGCCCACCACCTGCCGGACATGACCGGAGTGCCGCAGGGCTGAACTCCCCAGCCGCTGCGGCTTCCCCAAAGGCGGTATGTCCCCCGGCTACCTGCCGCGGCGGCGTTCTTCCTCGCGCATCTTCCTGCGCAGGAACAGGCTGACCCAGATGCCGATGCCGAACATGACGAGGCTGCCGCCGATGGCCAGCCAGCCGACCGGCTCGAGCAGGATTTCGCGGAGGATCGGATGCATGCGGCGGTTCCCCGTATGGACTGGGCGCAGGTTAGCGCGCGGGCGGATTCCCGCATTGACTTGAATCTATGGCCGCCGCGCCACGACCGGACGCGAAGAGCGCGTGCACGGGAATCCGGCCGGCGTGTGCGATAACGGGCGCCGGAGGAAACGATCATGAGCGGTACCTATTCGCTTCTCATCTCGCCCGATCACGCCGAACTGGTGCAGGGAGATGTCGGCACCGACGTGGGACCCGGGTTCCGGCTGGTCCACGAACAACGGCAGAAGACCACCGGCTCGCGCTGGTTCTTCTATGCCGAACCCTCCCTCAGCAAACCGGAGGCGCTGCGGCGTGCCCAGCAGTGGTACGACTCCAGCGGGCATCCGCACTGGCCGGGGTTGGCGGAGCACACGTAAAGGCCGGGATTCCGGCGGCCTCGACACGGCCTTCACCGGCATTGAACGAGCTTGGAGTCCACCCCTTCAGGACGGTTCCATGCCGGATCGACCTTGCCTCGGCGCGGACAGCCAATCCGTCCTGCTCGCGCTCGAGGACGGCATACGGCGCATCCGCGATCCGCACCAGGTGATGGTGTTCGCGGCGGAACACCTGGCCCGCGAGCTGCGCGCGGATCGCGTCTGCTACGCGGAAATGGATCGGTGCGGGGAGCGCTTCTCGTTGCAGGTGGAATACAGCAACGGACGCCTGCCGTCGCTCGCGGGCCAGCATCGGCTGGATGCGTTCGGCGACGGGGTGGGCGATTCGCTGCGTCAGGGCGAACTGCTCAGCAGCGACGATACCGAAACCCTGGAAGGATTGAGCCCGGCGCAGCGGCGGACCTATCGCGACAGCGGCGTGCGCGCGCACATCAGCGTGCCGCTGGTGCGGGACGGTGACTTCAAGGCGATCCTGGCGGTGCACCAGGCCGAACCGCGGGTCTGGACGGACAAAGAGCGGGCGCTGGTGCAGGACGTCGGCGACCGCACCTGGGCGGCGGCGCTGCGTACCCGGGTGGCGGTGGAACTGCGCCGCAGCGAAGCCCGCTTCCGGCAATTGTTCGGCTCCATCGATCAGGGCTTCTGCATCATCGACATAGAGTTCGACGCCGACGGCCGCGGCTGTGATTTCCGCTTCATCGAGGCCAACGCCGCCTTCGAGCGCCACACCGGACTGACGGGCGTGGCCGGCCGCAGCATGCGCGAACTGGCCGCCGACCTGGAATCGTCCTGGTACGAGATATACGGCGAGGTCGCGCGGACCGGGCAGCCGCGGCGCTTCGAGAAGCAGGCGGTGGGACTGGAAGGGCGCTGGTTCGAGGTGTATGCCTTCCCGTTGGAAGGCATCGGCCATCAGGTCGGCGTGCTCTTCAGCGACATCAGCGAACGGCGCCGGATCAGCGAGGCGATGCGCGAGAGCCAGGTGCAATTGGCGGCCGTGATCGAGCATGTGCCGGTCGGTATCGGCCTGTTCGACACGGACGGCCGCTACCTGATGATCAACCCGCGCCTGCAGGAACTGGTCGGCGAAGTGCTGCCCTCGCGGGATCCGCGTTCGCGCTGGCGCGCCTACGACGCCGAGGGCCGGCTGCTGCCGCCGGCCGAGTATCCCAGCTCGCGCGCCCTGCGCGGCGAGACGGTGCCTCCCACCGTGGATTTCCACCTCTATCTGGATGGCGAGGAACGCTGGATCGTGTTCGGAGCGGTGCCGCTGTGGCGCGACGGGCGGGTGATCGGCGGAATCTCGGTGGCGCAGGACATCACCGAGCGCCGCCGGGTGGAAAGCGCGTTGCGCGAAAGCGAGTGGCGGTTGTCCACGCTCATCGAAGGCATCCCGCAGTTGGTGTGGCGTTCCTCCGATCGCGGGTACTGGACCTGGGCCAGTCCGCAGTGGGAGCAGTTCACCGGGCAGGACCAGGCCGCCGCGGTCGGGCTCGGCTGGCTGGATGCGATCCATCCCGACGATCGCGCCGCCACCCTCTCGGCCTGGGCGCAGGCGGGGGAAGGCGAGGTCATGGTGGTGGAGCACCGGGTGCGCCACGCCGCCGCCGGCGATTACGTATGGCATTCCACCCGCTCGCGGCCGCTGCGGGATCCGCAGGGCCGCATCGTCGAATGGCTGGGCACCACCACCGACATCCAGCAGTTCAAGGAACTGCAGGCGCGCCAGCGCGAACTGCTGGAACAGCAGGCGGAACAGAACCGGCGCAAGGACGAGTTCCTCGCCATCCTGGCCCACGAGCTGCGCAATCCGCTGGCGCCGCTGCGCACCACCCTGGAACTGCTGGTGGAATCCGGCGACGCGCCCTTCGCCCGTTCGCTCACCCGCATGCAGCGGCAGGTGGATCACATGGTGCGCCTGGTGGAGGACCTGCTGGAGGTGTCGCGGATCACCCGCGGCACCATCGAACTGCGGCGCGAACAGGTGGATCTCAACGACGTGCTCGGCGTCGCCATCGATACCAGTCGTCCGTGGCTGGAGCAGGCCGGGCACATGCTCGAGGTCACGCTGTCGCCGCCGCCCTGCCGGGTGGACGGCGATCCGGTGCGGCTGGCCCAGGTGTTCTCCAACCTGCTGAACAACGCCGCCAAGTTCACTCCTCCGCCCGGCCGGATCGCACTCTCGTCGGCGCGCGAGGGCAACCGCGTGCGGATCGCCGTGAGCGACGACGGCGTCGGCATGCCGCCCGAGCGCATCGGCGAGATCTTCAACCTGTTCACGCAGATACGACAGGAAAAGCAGCAGATGCTCAGTGGCCTCGGGATCGGCCTGACCCTGGTCCGCAGCCTGGTCGAACTGCACGGCGGCCGGGTCACCGCGCACAGCGACGGCGTCGGGCAGGGCAGCCGCTTCGAGGTCGAACTTCCCCTCATCACGACGGACGAACCGGACGAAAACGACATGGCCAATCCGCAGACGATAATGCAGCCCCGGCACCGGGTCATGGTGGTGGACGACAACCGCGACGCCGCCGACGCGATCGCCGAATACCTGGAGTTCTCCGGCCACGAGGTCGCGGTGGCCTACGACGGCGAATCGGCGCTGGCCCGCTTCGCCGGATTCGCGCCGGAAATGGTGCTGATGGATCTCGGCATGCCCGGCCTCAACGGCTACGAGACCGCCGCGCGCATGCGCGCCGCGCGCGCGGATGCACCGCTCACGCTGGTGGCGCTGAGCGGCTGGACCCACGAGGACGACAAGCGCCGTTCGCGCGAGGCGGGTTTCGACGTGCATCTGGCCAAGCCGGTGGAAGTGGCGACGCTGCGCAGCCTGGTGGGCGAATACCTGGGCCCGGCATGAGCGGTTCCGGTGGCGCGGCCGGGATTTCACCCGTCGTAGCCACCGCACCGTGACAATGGAGTCCCGTTCAAGGAAACCGCTCATGGAATCCCAGGCCAGGCACTTGGAATCCCCGCAGGGCGCGGGCCGGCGACGCGGCCAGATCCTGCGCTTCCTGTTCCGCTACCGGAATTCGGGACTGTTCTCGGGGCTGGATACCAGCTTCGAGGGCACCGACCCGGATGTCGCCGAAGGCACGCCGCAGGAACTTGCGCACGATCTGGAAGCGCTGGGACCGGCGTTCGTGAAGATCGGCCAGATGCTGTCCACCCGGCCCGACATCGTGCCGCCGGCGTTCGCCAGTTCCTTCGAGCGGATGCAGGAACAGGTCGAGCCGGTGCCGTTCGCCGCCATCCGCGAAGTGGTGGAAGCCGAGCTGGGCGTGCGGCTCAGCCATGCGTTCTCCGAATTCGAGCCACGACCGCTGGGATCGGCCTCGCTGGCGCAGGTGCACCGGGCGCGGCTGCGCGACGGCCGGCCGGTGGCGGTGAAAGTGCAGAAACCCGGCATCGCCCAGCAACTGCTGGGCGATCTGGAACTGCTGCGCGGTTTCGCCCGCAACGCCGACCGTTTCACCGATGTCGGCCGGCGGGTCCGTTTCGCCGATTGGCTGGAAGAATTCAGCCGCACCCTGCTGGCGGAGCTGGACTACCAGGCCGAAGCGGAGAATCTGGTGCGCTTCCGCGAGCACCTGGCCCCGTATCCGGAACTGTGGGTGCCCGCGCCCGTGGCCGATCTGAGCCGGCGGCGCGTGTTGACGATGGAACTGGTGGACGGCATCCGGGTGGACCAGATTCCCGGCGTGCGCCGCACCGAACAGGCGATGGACGCGCTCGCGTCCGCACTGCTGCGAGGGTATCTCGATCAGATCTTCGTGCACGGCGAAATCCACGCCGACCCGCATCCGGGCAACCTGCGGGTGACCCGCGACGGCCGGCTGGCGGTGTTCGACCTGGGCATGGTCGCCAACATTCCGCCCAAGCGCCGCGACTGCCTGCTCAAGCTGCTGTTCGCGGCGGTGGACGGCCGTGGCGAGCAGGCGGCCGACGAGGCGATCGCGATGGGGACGCGGCTGGAGGACTACGACGAGGAGCGCTTCGTGCGCGAGGTCGGGCACCTGGTCAGTCATTACGGCGCGCATGCCCGCACCAGCTCGTCCGGGCGCGTCGTGCTGGAACTGGTGCGGGTCGCCACCGCCAGCGGCCTGCGCACGCCGCCGGAACTGAGCCTGCTCGGCAAGGCGCTGCTCAATCTGGACGCGGTCTGCCGGTATCTTGCGCCGGACATGGATCCCAAGGCGGTGGTGGAACGCCACTTGCAGCACGTGATCCGCGCGCGCCTGCAGCAATCGTTGACATCGCCGAACATCGCCAGCGAGCTGATCGAAATCCAGACCCTGCTGCGCGAGGGGCCGCGCAAGCTGTCCGATGCGCTTTCGCTGATCGCCGAGAACAAGCTGCAACTGCGCGTGGCCGGACTGGAAGAGTCGCGGCTGATGGAGAACCTGCAGAAGATCGCGAACCGGATCGCGGCCGGCCTGGTGACCGCCGCACTGATTGTCGCCTCGTCGCTGATGATGCGGGTGGAGACCCGCAGCACGCTGTGGGGCTATCCGACCGTGGCGCTGCTGCTGTTCCTGCTGGGCGCGGGGCTGGGCGTGGGCATCGTCATCAGCGCGCTGCGGCGCGACCGCACCGCGCGTTCGCGCGAGGAACGCGCGCCGCGCTGATCGCCGCCGCCATGAGCGCTTTCCTGTACCTGCTGCCCTGCGCGGGCGAGGATCTGGTCAAGCTGGGCATTTCCCGGGATCCGCTGGCGCGTGCGCGCAGCCTGGCGCCGCGCTGGTTCGAGTTCTTCGATCTGGACCGCGCCTGGCTGCTGCAGGCCGACGCCATCGCCGAAGCGCAGGCATGGGAGACCGCGCTCAAGCGTTCGCTGCGGCCGCACAACGCGCCCGCGCCGCTGTTGTCCGTGCGCGCGGCCGGCGGCCACAGCGAATGGTTCCGCGGCGCGCACGGGGCCGTGCTCGATTACATGCGGGGACTGGCGGGGCAGGGATTCGCGCTGCACCCGGCGCGACCCTGGCTGCGCGGCGCGCTGGCGCGTGGCAGCGATTCGCTCTACGGCTGGGCCGATGCGTTGTGGCAATCCATGCTCGACGCCGGCATCGATCCTTCGTTGCATCCGCTGGCGCCCTCGTTGCGCGATGCCTGCGACGAACAGGACGCGTTCGCCCTGGGCGTGGAGGACAGGATGCCGGCCGAGGTGGTGCGCTGGTATCGCGGCGCTCGCGATTGACCGGATCAGTCCGGCGCCTTGGCCGGCACGAACGGGGAAACCGGATCGCTGGCCGGGAAGGTTTCTTCCAGCGCCTCGTCCTGGTTCTCGCTTTCGTGACGCTTGCGTTTGCGCTCTTCGTGCGGTGTTTCGGGCGCGTCGCGATCTTCTTCCGGTGCGGGGGGATCCTTGCGGTCGCGGTTCATGGCGGGCTCCGGTAGGAATGATGCCCCGAGTGTGGAACCGCCCGGGTTGCATCGGCGTGAACCCGGCGCGGTCGCGCACGCGGATTCAGCGCCGGTTGCGGTCGCCGGTGCCGAGCGGATCCGGATAGTCGCGTTCCGGGTCCCGGCGGCCGGTGCCACGCGGGACGTCCGGCTGGTCGTGCTCTTTCCAGCGCGCATGATCGTTGCGCAGGCGGTCGGCGGTATGGGCCTTCTGTTGATCGCCCTGCGGGTTGCCGCGCGGCGACGGATCAGGTTTGCGTTTCATCGGGAATCTCCCTGGGAGGAACGGGGGCGCCGCCGGCCACGCGCGCGGCCACCGCGCGCAGGTCGCGGCGCAGATCGCGCAGGGCGCGTTCGCGGGGTTCGCCCTGCATGCGCAGGATCGCGGAGGGATGCCAGCTGGCGATGGCGTCGGTGCGTTCGTCGAGCGCACGCCAGCGGCCACGCTCGCGGGTGAGGCGGAAGGCGTTGCCGAACAGGGTCTGCGCCGCCATCGCGCCCAGCGCCACCACCCAGCGGGGACGCAGCCGCAGCAGTTCCGCGGCCAGCCAGGGCCGGCACGCGGCCTGTTCGGCGGCGTTGGCGCGCTGGTGCAGGCGCCGCTTGCCGCGCTGGCGGAACTTGAAATGCTTCACCGTGTTGGTCAGATAGACCTCGTCGGCGGCCAGGCCGCATTCCTCGAGCAGTTCGCGCAGCAGGCGGCCGGCGGGGCCCACGAACGGTTCGCCCTGGCGATCCTCCTGATCGCCGGGCTGCTCGCCGATCAGCATCACCGCCGCGCGCGCCGGGCCGGCACCGAACACGGTCTGGGTCGCGTCGCGCCACAGCGGACAGGCCCGGCAATCGGCCGCCCGCAGGCGCAACTGGCGCAGGCTGCCGGCGGGAATCAATTCCACCGGCTTGGCCAGCGGTACCCGCGGTGGCGCGGCGTCCGCCATGCGTGCTCAGCGGGCGCACCGCCCGCGCGGCTCACGCATCGGCGAGTTCATGCATCGCCTGCCTGGACGCCGGCGGCACCGCGGGTCCGTGTTCGCGAAGGACCGGCCGCGGCATCGGCGCCACCGGTGCCACCGGGGCCGGCGCCGCGCGACGACGCTCGGCCGCCGCCAGCACGCGCAACCGCGCGATCCGGCTGCGCGCCCAGCGCGCCGACCAGCGCATGCCGGCAGCCACCGATCGCACCGCGACGTTGGCCTGCGGATTGAGCGGATCATGCAATCGCACGCTCACCAGCCAGCCGTCGCGGAGTGGATGGATTTCCAGCACATTGCAGCCATCGAGCAGCAGGCGCGCACCGGTCCATGCGTCGTCGGATGTGGCTTCCACCCAAGTGAAGTCCGAAGGAAGCTTCATCGGCACGGCTTTGGTCATGGGATGCATCCTGTCTTGTGGGGGATGCGGTTACATAGCAGATCACATGCCATCAAAAAATGACTGGAAACAACCGCCCGGACCATCGATGCGATCGTCGCGGACGCATGCATTGCCGCAGGCGCGAAAATTTTTCCGTCGAAGTGGAAAGCGCGTGAAGAGATCCCGTTGGCATCGTCCTCACGCCTGGCTTCCTAACGTGTCGGTTCAGCTGAAACGCCATGTCCGACCTTTGTATCGGCGTAACCGGGAGTGAACATGAAGCGCAGCGGCAAGAAGCAGGCCACCAGGAAGCAGCCCGCCACCGGGCAGCGCAAGTCCGCACCGTCGGGTGCCAAAGCACCGGCCACCGCACAGCGGCAGCGCCGCCTGCAGGACGATGCGATGGAAAAGAGCGCACGCGCACCCGTGGCGAAGAAGAAACCGGTGCAGGCGGGCACCCGCAGGCAGCCGGAACCGCCCTTGAGCCGGCAGCACCTGGCCAAGCCGGGCAACGAATCCGAACTCCGCGAGCCGCCGCGCTTCCTCGCCGGGGATTACCGGGGCGGCAAGCTGCAGGATCTCCGCGCGATCATCACCGGCGGCGATTCCGGCATCGGCCGGGCGGTGGCGGTGCTGTTCGCGCGCGAAGGCGCCGACGTGGCGATCGTCTACCTGGACGAACACGAGGACGCGCGCGAGACCGCGCGCCATGTCGAGGCCGAAGGCCGGCGCTGCCTGCTGATCAGCGGCGACGTCCGCGATTCCGGATTCTGCGAGGACGCGGTGGCGCGGACGGTGGAAACGTTCGGCGGGCTCGAAATCCTGGTCAACAACGCCGCGTTCCAGCAACACGCCAAGCGCCTGGAGGACATCAGCGACGCGCAGCTGGCCGAAACCCTGCAGACCAACATCGGGGGTTACTTCAACATGACGCGTGCCGCGCTGCCGCACCTTGGCGAGGGCGCCAGCATCATCAACAGCGGCTCCGAGACCGGCCTGTTCGGCAGCAAGGAACTGCTCGACTACGCCGCCACCAAGGGCGCCATCCACGCGTTCACCAAATCGCTGGCCAGCAACCTGCTGCCGCGCGGCATCCGCGTCAACGCGGTGGCGCCGGGACCGGTCTGGACGCCGCTGAATCCAGCCGACCGCGAGGCCGACGAGGTAGCCACGTTCGGCAAGGACAGCGATATGGGACGCCCGGCGCAGCCGGAGGAACTGTCGCCGGCCTACGTGTTCCTGGCCTCGCCGATCACCGCTTCCTACATCAGCGGCGCGGTGCTGCCGGTGATGGGCGGCCCCTACGGATAGGGACGGGCATCTCCGCGCGCGGACAGGGCGCGCGGACAGGGCGGATGGCAATCCGCCGGAAGATGTCCGGTGGATTCAGGCGCGGTCGCGCAGGCCGCTTTCGCCGGATTGTTTGGCGCAGTGCGCGCAGCAATAGATGGTGCCGTCACTCTCGACGCCGTGGCCGATGACGCTGCAACCGCAATGCGCGCAGCGTGGCGCGAAGGCATGGATCGCGCATTCGAAGGCATCGAAAGTGCCGGTACGGTCTTGCTGGGTGAGGGTGAAGGTCTTGTCGTACTCGTTGCCGCAGACATCGCATCGGGCCATGAGGAAACTCCTGTGGAGTGAGGGAAGGGCCCGCATGCGGCGCGGCGCCCGTGATCAACCGGTCAATAGACGCCTTCGGGACTGGGCTGCGGGCGCCCCGGCGTTTCCGGCGGCAGCTGTTCGACGATGGGCGCGAGGATCTGCTCGGACTCCTCCAGCCAGGCCAGCATGCGCAGGGCCCAGTCGCGCAGGTCGTCGCGCGTGCAGCGTTGCGATGCCTGGTCGAACAGCGGCCAGGCTTCGTCGATCACCGATTGCAGCGCCAGCGCGGCGTGGCGTTCGTATTCGTCCGGGTCGAATCCGGGCACGCGGGTGGCCGCGTCCTCGCCCGCGGCCGTGGTGTCGAAGTCGGCCCATACGCCGTCCGGATTGAGGTGCTGGGCGAGGATCATGCGGGCGAGCGCGCGCAGGGATTCGTCGCTGGAGTGTTCGAGGATGCCGGCGGCGAGCCGCCGCTCGCGCAGGCCCAGCGCCAACGCGTCCTCGACGAACGCGTCATCGTCGAAGTCGGCCGGCATGCTTTCCATCTCGCGGCGGCGCGCAGCGGATTGTCGCAGCAACATCATCGCGCCGGCCGCCAGGACCAGCCACGCGATCATCGAGGTACGGTGCTTCATGCGGGAATGCCTCCGCACGGCCGCCGCAGCGGCCGTGCCTGGTGTGCCGCCCGGACCGGGCGGTCAGTGGGTGCTGCCTCCGGCGGGCGGGTTGGTGTTGTCCCCAAGACGGCTGCTGGTGCTGGTGCCGGTATTGGCGCTGGTGCCGATGCCGGTACTGCTGCCGCCGCGACGCGATGCCGATTCGCCGGTGGTCGACGTTTCGACGCCGGTGCCGGACATCCGCCCCAGCTGAGGCGACACCCGGATCTCGTTCCGCACGTCCTTCACGCCGCTGCAGGCATCGGCGATGTCTTCGGCGCGATGCTTCATCCAGCGATGCTCGACCGTGCCGGTCAGGGTCGCGACGCCGCCGCTCACGCTGACCTGCAGATCATCGGCGTCCAGATACGGATCGTCGGTGAAGCGCTCGTTGAGATCCTCGGTGATGCGCTCGTCGGAACGGGTATAGCCGCGCGGTCCGCGGCCGCGGAAACCGCGGGTCCCGGTGGTGCCGGTCGATTCCGCATAGCCGCCGCTGCCGCGGAGATCATCCCGCCACGACGACGATCCGCTTCCCATGCTGCTTCCCATGCCGCCGGAGCGTCCGTAGGCGCCGCCGCCCATGCCGGGCTCGCGCGCGTAGCGGCCTTCGCGTCCGTAACCGCCGCCGGCGAACACGTCGCCCTGCGCGTAACGCTGGCTGAAATCCTCCGGCCCGTAGATGCGGCCGGGATCGCGCTCGCGTCCGTAGCCCTGGCTGTATTCGCCACGGTTGGCGTAGTAGCCGCTCTCGCGATCGCCCTGGCGATAGCCGCCGCCGAAATCGCTGTCGTCGAAGCCGCGCCCGTATTCGCGCTGGCCGGCGGTGCCGTAATCGCTGAATCCAGAGCGCCCGCCGCCCGCGCCGCGCCAATCGCGCTCGCCCGTGCGTCCGCCACGCCCGCCGCCATATTGGCCGCGCACGTCGTCGTCGGTCTCGCGCCCGCGTCCCCAGCGCTCGTATTCGTCTTCGCCGAAGCGGCCTTCCTCCCAATCGCGCGTGCGTGGCCGCTGTTGCACGCCCGCGGTCGCATAGCCCTCGCCGTAACCGCGCGCGCCACGCTCGTCGTCGGAATGACGGTTTTCGTTCTGCCGTCCGTACTGCCGGTTGTACTGGTTCATGTCCTGTCTCCGGTTCTGCCACCATTCGCGGCTGGCGTCTGCCAGCTGCGTCGCCAATTGCCGCAGTTCGCCTATCGCGGCCTTCAGTTCGATACCCACGTGCCTGTTGTCGTCCATCTGTGTGCTCCCGTGCGGAATCGGAGCCCCGGGCACGGTCGCCCGCCGCTCCTCCCGGGGCATCACGCAAACCACGTGCCATCGGCGATGCCGCACCCACGAGTCCGCCGCGGCATATCGGCCACGCAAGCCGGCAGCTTTTGCGGTGGCGCGAAGTTTGTGCGCGGGCGGGGCTGGCACGCGGTTTGCGCGGAGATCCGCGGACACGTTCGCCAACGAGGTGCGAGATGAAACGATGGGCCCTGGCCTGCCTGCTGCTGGCAATCGCCGCTTGCGATCGCCGCGACGATCCCGACGTACCCGCCAGCAGCACGGGCAGCAGCACGCCGCCGGGCGAGGCGGTGGACGCAGGCGCGGACGATCGGGCCGCGGTGCGCGACGAACCGGTGCACCTGACCCAGCCGCCGCCGGCGGCGACCGATTGCGAAGGCAAGGCGGGCGACGAGCTGGCCGATTGCGTCCGTGATCGCGGCCAGCGCGAGCGCGGCGCCGCGCCGCCGCCCTGACGCAGAAATTTCACGGGCTGCAGCTTGTGCCGTCGCGCGGTGCGGTTGTCCGCTTCCTGCGCGGGCTCCACCGTTGGCACGGACATTGCGGAGCACGCTGTGGCGACGGCCGCGGCCGCGCGTCATTCCCTCACCAACAGAAGGCGAACCCATGTCCCGTTCCCCGTTGTCATCGAGCCCTTCCGCGTCCAATCCGCAGGCCATGAACGCTTCTCCCTCGTCACGCGACGCAGCGCCGGACCGGCGCGAGCCGCGCGGATTCGCCGCGATGGACCCCGAGCGCCAGCGCGAGATCGCGCGCAAGGGCGGGCGCGCCGCGCACCGCAGCGGCAATGCCCATCAGTTCGACTCCGAAGAAGCCCGCGAGGCCGGCCGCAAGGGCGGCGAAGTGGTCAGCCAGGATCGCCTGCACATGGCGCGCATCGGCGCGCGCGGCGGCGAGGCGCGCGGTGCCAACCGCCGGCAGCAGGCACGCGATGGCGCCCGCGCGGAAGACGAGTCCGCGTCCGGTTCCGGGGAGACGGACGACATGCCCTCCACCCGGCGCCACTGAGCAGGGCAGTGCCCGCGTCCGCGCCGCGCGTCTATCCGTCGGAGGTGGTGGCCGGGTGCTGCCGCGGCCGCGGGGCCACGTCCGCGGCCACCCGGTCCAGCAGCGCGCCGCAATGCACGACCGCCGCATCGATGCGATCCAGCCCGGCCCGCACGTCCTCCGACTGGCCTTGCGCAAGCGCCTGCCGCGCCACGGAGTTGGCGTACAGGATCAGATTGAGTTCGTTGCGCAGTTCGTGCTGCCAGTCAGACATCGCCGTGTTTCCTGGCCAGGTGGTTGTGCACGGTGCGCACGCTGATGCCGAGGCTGCGCGCGGTCGCGGTCTTGTCGCCGCCGTGGAAAGCCAGGGTCTTGCGCAGCATCTCCGCTTCCACCTGGGCGAACGTCATGCCCACCTGGAAGCGTACGCCCGACGGATCGTCGTCGGCGCCAAGCGCGTGCCGGCCCGGCTGAACCGGCGCCGCGCGCACGCCATCGTCCGTGCTGCGCAGATACGCCAGTTCCACCGCGCTGGCCAGTTCGCGCACGTTGCCGGGCCAGGCGTGCGCCATCAGCGCGGGGATGCAGCGTTCCTCCAACCGCTTGGACTGCCCGGTGCGCCGGTTGAACCGATCGATGAACGCCTTGGCGAGCAGGGGAATGTCCGACCTGCGCGCACGCAGCGGCGGCACTTCGATCGGATAACGGGCGAGGCGGAAATAGAGATCCGGTCGCAGATCCGCGCAGCCGCTGCCGGAGAACCGGTGGGTGGCGGCGATCACGCGCACGTCCACCGGCACTTCGCCCTGCGCGCCGATGCGCTGGACCACGCCGGTCTCCAGGGTGCGCAGCAGGTACACCTGCAGGGCCGGCGGCATGTCGCCGATTTCGTCGAGGAACAGGGTGCCGCCCTGTGCCTGCTCGAAGAATCCGAGATGGCGGGTCGCGGCGCCGGTGAAGCTGCCGCGTTCATGGCCGAACAGTTCGCTCGCCAGCAGTTCTCCGGGCAGGGCGCCGCAGTTGACCGCGACGAACCGTCCGCTGCGGCCGCTCTGTGCATGCAGGGCGCGCGCGGCCAGTTCCTTGCCGCTTCCCGTCTCGCCGAACAGCAGCACGCTGACATCGTGCGGTGCGGCGCGCGCGATTTCCTGCCGCAGCGCCTGCATCGCAGGGCTCTCGCCGAGCAGCCCGTTCGCCGCGTCGCGCATCGCGGCTTCGCGCGCCTGGTGGGAGTGGCGCACGTCGTCGAGCAATCCCATCAGCCGGTTCGGCGGCAACGGCTTGGGCAGGTAGGCCGATGCGCTGGAAGCGACCGCACGCCGCGCATGTTCGATGTCGCTGCTGCCGCTGACAAACACGATCTGGCCCTGGTGCTGGACGGGAATGCGATCGAGCACATCGAAGCCCGTGCCATCCGGCAGATGCATGTCCAGCAGGGTCAGATCCGGATCGTGGCGGGCGAGCCAGGGCGTAGCGTCGGCCACCCGGTGGAAAGCGTGCGCGGTGAAGCCGCGGCGCCGTGCCAGATCAAGGGTCATCGACGCGAACTCGGTGTCATCGTCGACAATGGCAAAGCAGGGATTCGCCATGTTCACTCTCGTGGATCATCAGTGCGGAAGCATCGCGGAATCGCTGTTAGTGCAACGCGAAGCGGGCGCGGCCACATCGATCAGGATGCGTGCAGGCGTCCTTTATGTTCATGAAGATGATTCGCGCGCCGGGCATGCAGCGCGTGCGAAGGTCGTCATCGTTTCCACTCGAAGGAGAGCGCAATGAACCGATGGTTGATGGTGGTGGGCGCGGCATTGCTGTTCGCCGGTGCCGGTTGCGAGCGACGTGCCGACGCCGATGCCGGGGAACCGGCCAGTGCCGCAGGCGCCACGGCGCCCGGCACGGGCGCGGTGGACGCGCCGGTGCAGCCGGATCCGGTGGAAGGCACCGCGCTGGAACGCACGCGCGGCGAGGCGGCACCGGGCGCGGCGGTACAGGTGAGCCAATCCGGCGGCCCGAAGCCTTATCTGACCGATCAGGCCGGTGCGGCGCTCTACTACATGGAAGACAACCGGGACGGCAGCCGTTGCGACGACACCTGCGAGCGCGCCTGGCCGCCGGTGGTGGCCAGTGAAGGGCAGGCGCAGGCGGGCGAGGGCGTCGATGGCACGCGCCTTGGCACCGTGCCGCGCGTCGCCGGCGGCCTGCATGTCACCCACGACGATCTCGCGCTCTATCGCTATGCGGGCGATCAGGGCCCGGGCACGACCTCCGGCGACAACGTGCGCGACAAGTGGGGGCATTGGCACCTGGCCCGTCAGGAAGGCAAGGCATCCCCGTCACCCTGACGCGCTTCGCGCGGGTGCGGCGGAAGCCGGCGATGGATCGCGGTGGCCGCGATCGCCGCATGGCCCATCGCGACCGCGATCTGGTTGAGATCGCTGACCACGTCGCCGGCCGCGAACAGGCCGCGCACGCTGGTTTCGCCGCGGGCGTCCGTGCGCAGCTCGCCGCTCGCGGCGATGCCGGCGCCGAGATCGGAGGCAAGGCTGGTTTCCGGCAGCGCGCCGAGCACCGGATACACGGTGTCGAAAGCGGCGCGCCGGCCGTCCGCGAACTCGGCGACGCATTGGCCGTCCTGCAGGCGCAGGCGTTGCAGTGACGGCCACGGGCGGACGCCGTGCTGCCCGGCCCGGGCGCGCCAGGCTTCGTCTTCGCTGGCCTGTTCGGCCGCGGAGATCGGGATGACGCCCACGGAGGCGGAGTACGCGCGCAGGAAGATCGCGTGTTCCAGCGCACGCGCCGCCGGACCGAGCACGGCGATCCGGCCATCGGTGACTTCGTAGGCATCGCAGATCGCGCACAGGCGGATCGCGCCGCAGGCGATCGCCGGTTCGAGATCCGCCATTTCCGGCATCACGTCGTTGACGCCGGTGGCGAGCAGCACGGTCCGCGCGCGCCATTGCCGCTGGCCGTCGAGCAGGCTGAAACCGGTCGCGTCGCGGTGCACGCGGCGGATGCGGGTGCGTTCGAATGGGACGTCGTGCGCGTGCGCCTGGTCGCGCAGGCGCTGCAACAGATCGCGGCCACTGATGCCGTGCGGATAGCCGGGGCAGTTGTGGGTGCGCGGGATCCAGCGGGCACGGCTGTCGCCGCCGTCGAACACCCGCACCCGCCGGTGATAGCGGGCCAGATAGGTGGCGGCGGTCAGTCCGGCCGGGCCGGCTCCGACGATGGCGCAGTCCAGCGGTTCCATGCAGGGAGCCTCGCGGCGATCGCGTCGCCGGTGCGTGAACGGCGCGCGCTCAAGGGTGGGGCTGCGCGGGATCAGGCGAGGCGCTGGTCCATGCGGAAGCGATGCGCGGCCAGGTAGCGGATCTCGGGGAACAGCGGGTGCGCCGGATTGATCAGCAGGTTGTGTTCGCACGGACACAGCGCGCTCGGCACCTGCGCCAGCAGGGTGTTGCCGGTCGCCAGCCAGGCATCGCCCAGCGCCTGCACTTCGGGGCGGTAGGGACGCTCCCGCCATTGCAGATCCTCGCCGACCTCGATGACGTGCAACGAGCCCGCGGGAAGGCGCGCCTCGATCAACTTGAGCTGGTTCACCGGCGTGCTTTCCAGGTGCGCACGGTGCTCGAGCATCGCCGCGGCCGCGGCCCGGGTGGCGTAGATCACCGGCAGGCGGCCGGAGGTCCAGCGTCCCGGCCGGCGGGTGGCGGAAAACACATGGGTGGTGACGGTGTCCTCCACCATCACGTAGGCGGGAATCGTTTCGTTCGACATGGCATCTCGTCCTCGGCGCGGCACCGATGTTGGGACGGACCGCGCGAAGATGGCGTGCAATCGCGGATTCTTCACGTGGCGGGCCGGCGGCCTCGGTTAGGGTCGAAATCCCCAGACACCGGGCCGCCATGCACGCACCATTCGCCTTCCCCCGATCGACGGCGGACAGGAAACCGCGGTCATCCGCGCCACGGATGGGCGCACGCGTCGCGTGGCCCACGCGGTGGGTGTCGCTGTTGTTCGCCATGTCGATCGCGACCACCGCGATGGCGTTCGCGCCGCCGCCTCCGCCCGCCGAGGCCCGGCCGGACGGCGTGCAGGCCGCCGCGCGCGACGTGCTGGAGGAAGTCGGTGAACGGGACAGTGCGCCGCTGTACAGCCGGCGGGTATGGCAGGGCGCGGCGCGCGAATGGTCCCGCGCCGCACCGGCGATGGAACGCCACGCGGGCGTCGCATGGCGGGATCTGCGCGCGCAGCTCGATCTGCGCACCACACTGTTGGTCGCACTCGTGCTGTCGCTGTGGGCACTCGGCCTGTGGGGCATCCCGAGGTTGGCGGCCGGACTGCGCCCGCGCCTGCCGGAGGGACGCATCCGGCGTTCGCTCACCGCCCTGGCGCGGGTGGCGGGCGTGACGCTGGCCAGCGCGATCGCGGTGACTTTCCTGCAGCAGATCCTGGCGTGGAGTGCGCCCCCGGGCTCGCCACTGCCGGGCCTGCTGGGACCGCTCGCGGGGGTGGGCGTGTTCGCGGTGTTCATGGTCAGCCTGGGTCGCAACGTGCTGTCGTGCGGCGATGCCGGACTGCGCCTGCCGGACATTCCCGACGACGTGGCCGCGCACATGCGCCATGTGCCGTGGCTGCTCGCCGGCGCGATCGCGCTGGCGACCTGGGCGGAGAGCCAACTGGTGCGCTGGCTGCCCACGGGCGGCCAGGCGCTGCAACTGTCCACCGCGATCCTGAGCCTGTTCCTGGCGGCGGTGCTGGCGAGCGTCTGGTCGCGGCTGGGACTGGCTCTGCGCGCCGATCCGGCCGGCACGCCGCCGGGTCGCCGTCGCGTGTTGCTGCGGATGGTGATCCTGCTGGGCTGGGCGCTCATCCTCGGCAGCGTGATCGCCACCGTGCTCGGTTACTACGCCGCGGGCGGATTCCTGATCAAGCAGACCCTGTGGGGCGGCGTGGTGCTGGTGTTCGTCTATCTGCTGGCCGCCGCCAGCGGCGATCTCGTCGATGCCTACCTGGGCAGCAGCGGCCGGGCGGGGCGGGTGCTGGCGTGGCGGCTCGGGCTGGAGCCGCGCAAGGTCGATCAATTCGGCGCGCTGATCTACGGCGCAGTGCGGTTGCTGCTGGTGCTGGGCGCGGTGGTGCTGCTGGCGGCGCCGTACGGATTGGGCCCAACGGAGCTGTTCGACCGCCTGCGCCCGGGCGAGGCGGTGATCGCGATCGGCCAGCTCCGGCTTGGCGCGGGCGATCTGGTGCGGGCGCTGCTGGTGTTCGCCGCCGTCATGGTGGCGACGCGCCTGTTCGGGTTGTGGTTCAACGGCCGTTATCTGCCGACAACGCGGCTGGACCCGGGCATGCGCGCCTCGCTGGTGTCGGTGGTGCGCTACATCGGCGTGGTCGTCGCCCTGTCGATGGCATTGGCGGCGATGGGCGTGGGACTGGACAAGATCACCTGGATCGCCAGCGCGCTCACCGTCGGCATCGGATTCGGCCTGCAGGCGATCGTGCAGAACTTCATTTCCGGCCTGATCCTGCTGGCCGAACGGCCGGTCCGGGTCGGCGACTGGGTGGTGGTGGGGGATGCCGAGGGCGACGTGCGCCGCATCAACGTGCGCGCCACCGAGATCACGATGGCCGACCGCACCACGGTGCTGGTGCCCAATTCGGAACTGATCACCAAGGTAGTGCGCAACCGCACGCTGACGCGCGCCGAGGGGCTGGTGAAAATCCTGCTGCCGCTGCCCGCGGCCACCACCGACGTGGAGAAGGCGGTCGCGGTCGCGCATGACGTGATCGGCGCCAATCCCGACGTGCTGCCGCGGCCGGAACCGCTGGTGCTGGTGGAAGAAGTCAAGGACAACAAGATCTTCTTCAACCTGTCGGTCTACGTGGAAGGGCCGCGCCGGGTGGCGGCGGTCCGCGGCGCGCTGCTGTACGAACTGCTGCGGCGGCTGCCCGCGGCCGGCGTGCCGCTGGCCTGAACCGCTATTGGCGGATGCACACCGCCAGGCCGGGCGCGCCTTCGCCCTCGGCGAACACGCTGATGCGCTCGCCGACCTTGCGGAAAGCCAGGTCGAAACGCCGCTCGCCCAGCCGCAGGTCGCTGACGGTGACATCCTCGATGCCGGGCGGAAGTTCCGGCTGGTTGATCTCGACCATCTCCCGGCGGCCGTCGATCTCGATGCCCAGGCAGGCCTGCAACAGCATCAGCGCCGAGCCCGCCGCCCACGCCTGCGGCAGGCAGGCGACCGGATAGGCCACCGGCGGCGCGCCCTGGGTGCGGGAGAAGCCGCAGAACAGTTCGGGCAGGCGCATGTCGAAGTGCACCGCGGCCTCGAACGCGCCCCGCAGCAGGCGCGGTGCGCCGCCACGGAATCCGGCGCGGGCGATGCCGCTGGCGCAGATCGCGTTGTCGTGCGGCCACACCGAGCCGTTGTGATAGGAAATCGGGTTGTAGCGCGCCTCGCCGCGCGCGACCGTGCGCACGCCCCAGCCGGTGAAGAACGACGACGAAAGCAGTTGACCGGCGACCCCGGCGGCGCGTTCGGGCGCGGCCAGCCCGGTGTAGAGCAGGTGGCCGGGATTGCTGGTGCGCACGCGGCACAACTGTTGTTCGCCGTCGATCGCCAGCCCGTAGAACTTCAGTTCGTCGTCCCAGAACCGGCTTTCCACGGTCTGCCGCAGGCGTTCGGCGCGCGCGTTCCAGGCGGCAGTGCGTTGCTCGTCGTCGGTCAGCGGCGCCAGCGCGGCCATGCCGCGCAGGGCCGCGTAGGCGTATCCCTGCACCTCGACCAGCGCGATCGGACCCGGCGCCAGGCGGCCGTCGGCGTGGAAGACCGAGTCGCCACTGTCCTTCCAGCCCTGGTTGCTGAGGCCGCTGCTCTCGCCGCGCGCATAGTCCAGCAGGCCAAGCGGGTTGGCGTCGCACACCCGTTCGACCCAGCCGATCGCGGCGGTCAACGACGGCCACAGTTCCCGGACGAAGACGTCGTCGCCGGTGCGGCGCCAGTAGGCGTGCGCGAGCATCACGAACAGCGGGGTGGTGTCCACGCCGCCGTAGTACAGGCCGAACGGCAACTCGCGCAGGCTCGACATCTCGCCCTTGCGCGTCTCGTGCATGATCTTGCCGGGCGAAGCGTCCAGGAACGGCGCGTCTTCCTTGGCCTGGTGTTCGGCCAGGAAGCGCAGCACGCCGCGCGCCAGCCCCGGATCCACCCACAGCGTCTGCAACGCCGTGATCACCGCGTCGCGGCCGAACGGCGTGGAGAACCAGGGAATGCCGGCGTAAGGGTAGGGGCCGGTCTCCAGATCGCTGGTCAGCAGCGCCAGGTCCGAACGCGACTGGCGCATCCACTGATCGAACAGCGGTCCACTGCTGACGATGCGCGCGCCCCGCCGCTGGCGCGAACGCATGCGGCGACGGGCGAGGGCGGCCTGGTAGCGGTAGCGTTCGCGCGAAGGCGGCTCGCCCGGATCCGCGCCGGCCTCGATGTAGAACTCGCGGGCTTCGTCCGGCTCCAGCACCAGCGGGAATTCCAGTTCGCCGTTGCCGGCGAAGCGCGGCGCCATCGAGAAGCGGATGTAGGAGGCGCGCTCCACGTCGTCCAGGCCGACATAGCGGAAACCGTAGCCGATCTCGCCCGGTTCCGGCTCCATCAGCCGCCCGCGCGCGGGCCGGCGGCTGCCGCGCACTTCGAACATGTCCCAGAAATCCGCGCCCAGGCGGAAGCGCAGCGGCAGGGTGACGCGCTGTTCGCCGTAGTTCACGCAACTGATGCGCTCGTACATGCGTTCCTGGCACAGGAACCGGTTGCGGCTGATGTGGATCAGTCCCTGCGGCGTGCCGGCCTCGTCCAGCGGCGACAGCGCCCGGTTGGTCAGGTGGGCGACGAACAGCACGTTGTCTTGGGTCACCGCCGAGCTCAGCACGGTCGGCGCTTCCTCGCCCAGGCGCAACTGGTAGCCCGACAGCACGCGCGTGTCGCTGATGAAGAATCCCTCCGCGGGGCCGGAGATGTCGCCGTAGCTGTTGGCGACCAGGAAGCTGTCGCCGTCCTTCAGTACATAGCGGGTGTACAGGGCGGCGTCGGCGGCGGAATCCATCGATCAACCCTTGGCCAGGCGGAGATCCGGGCGCGCGAGCAGGGTCTGGTACAGCGCGACGTACTCGTTCGCCATCGCGGTGGCGGAAAAGCGACGTTCGAAGGTCTCGCGGATACGCACGCGCGACAGTTCGTCCAGCCGATCCACCGCCGCGATCGCATCGGCGATGGAGTCGACGATGTAGCCGGTGACGCCTTCGTCCACCACTTCCGGCACCGAACCGCAGCGCCAGCCGATCACCGGCGTGCCGCAGGCCATCGCCTCGATCATCACCAGCCCGAACGGCTCCGGCCAATCGATCGGGAACAGCAGCGCACGCGCGTTGCCGAGGAATTCCGGCTTCTCGCTGTCGTTGATCTCGCCGATGAATTCCACCCCGTCCTGTTCGAGCAGTGGACGGATGGTTTCGCGGAAATAGACGCGGTCGTGGGTGTCGACCTTGGCCGCGATGCGCAGCGGCAGGCCCGCGCGGCGCGCGATCTTGATGGCGCGGTCCAGTCGCTTCTCGCGCGACACGCGGCCGAGGAAGGCCAGGTAGTCGCCACGGGGCGCGGGTGCCGGCGCGTACAGATCCTCGGGCAGGCCGTGGTAGACCGTGCCCAGCCAGTTGGCCCACGGGATCGGCTTGCGCTGGCTCTCGGAAATCGATACCAGCGGGAATTCCGGCCAACGCCGGTAGTAGGCAGGCAGATCGGCCTTGTCCTGGCGTCCGTGCAGGGTGCTCACCGTGCGCGCCGCGAACGGTTCGAACAACGGGAAGGGCAACAGGTCGATGTGGAAATGCAGGATGTCGAATTCATGCGCGCGCCGCGCCACGTCCGCGAGCATCGCCAGGTGCGCGGCCACCGGCGACTTCAGCGGCGTGTCGTCCAGCCGGATCGCGCATTCGCGCCCCGGCACCAGCGTGGCCGACGTGCGCGAATCGCCGGAGGCGAACAGGGTCACGTCGTGGCCCGCGGCCACCAGCGCCTCGGTCAGGTAGGAAACGACCCGCTCGGTCCCCCCGTACAGGCGCGGGGGCACGGCTTCCAGCAGGGGGGAAATCTGCGCAATCCTCATCGCAGCGATACTCCGGCTAGCGCGCCGGGACGTCGCCCGGGAAGCGCGGGGGTGATGGCGCCGGCGCCGGCGCGAACGCGCGGCCCGGCACGCAGGGTGTCGAGGAAATGACGCGCCCAGTGGCCGACGTCGTTGCCGCGCAGGCGCGCCATCAGCGCGTGCCAGCGTTCCTGGCGTTCGCGCAGCGGCATGCCCGCGGCGAGATCGATCGCCTCGGCGACCGCATCCAGATCGTGCGGATTGACGATCAGCGCTTCGGCCAGCTCCTCGGCGGCGCCGGCGAAGCGCGACAGCACCAGCACGCCGGGATCCCGCGGCGACTGCGCGGCGAGGTATTCCTTGGCGACCAGGTTCATGCCGTCGCGCAGCGGCGTGACCAGGCCGATGGCGGCGGCGCGGTGGAAGCCGGCCAGCACCGGTTGCGGGAAGCTGTCGTTGACGTAGCGGATCGGCGTCCAGTCCGGCTTGGCATGGCGGCCGTTGATGTGCCCGGCAAGCCCTTCCAGTTCGCGGCGCACGTCCTGGTATTCGGGCACGCGGGTGCGGCTGGGCGGCGCGATCTGCAGGTAGGTCAACTGGCCCGCGGATGCCGCACCGCCCTCCAGGTGGCGCTCGAACGCGCGGAAGCGTTCCGGCAGGCCCTTCGAATAGTCGAGCCGATCCACGCCGATCGCCAGGCGACGGCCGGACAGGCTCGCGCGCAGTTCGTGTTCGGCGGTTTTCGCGGCATCGCTGGCGGCGTTGGCGACGACCGCCTCGACATCGATGCCGATCGGGAACGCGCCGCTCTGGCCGGCGCTGGTGATGCCCTGCTGGCGAAGCGCGTGGCGGTAGTTGTCCAGGTCGGTGCGGGTCTGGAATCCGGCCAGGTCGTAGCAGGCCAGCGCGCCGAGCAGGTCACGGTGCATGGGCAGGGCGCACAGCACGTCGGGCGGCGGCATCGGAATGTGCAGGAAGAAACCCAGCCGGTTCTGCACGCCGAGTTCGCGCAGGCAGCGCGCCAGCGGAATCAGGTGGTAGTCGTGAATCCACACGATGTCGTCCGGGCGCAACTGGCGCGCCAGCGTCTCCGCGAAACAGCGGTTCACCCGCAGCCACGCTTCATGGTGCTCGCGGTGGTAGTCGACCAGATCGATGCGGTAATGGAACAGCGGCCACAGCACGCGGTTGGCGAAGCCGTGGTAGTACGCATCGAAATCGTCCGCCGGCAGATCCAGCAGGGCATATTCCAGATGTCCCGCGCGAAGCGTTTCCAGCGGCAGGCGGGCGTCGCTGGCCATGCGGCCGCTCCAGCCCAGCCACAGCGCCGGCCCGTCTTCCATCGCCGCCGCCAGCGCCACCGCCAGGCCGCCGGTCTGGGTCTCGCCGGGCAGCGCCACGCGGTTGGACACCAGCACGATGCGACCGGAGCCGGCGCTGTCGTGGAAGCCCGAAGGGCGTCGTGAATCGATGTTCATGCGGTTACCTCGTCATGCAATGAATCCAGCAGCCAGCGATGGACGTCGCCGGGCGTGGCCAGCCGGTAGCGCGCCGCGGTGGGGCGCACGGCACCCACCAGCACGCTGACGCCGCCCAGCGCGTTGACCCGCGCGAAACCCGGTTCGTCGGCGGGGTCGTCGCCGACGAAAGCCGGGCGCCGGCCCTGGAACGGGGGCGCCGCCATGAACGCGGCGATCGCCTCGCCCTTGTCCATGCCCAGCGGCCGGATCTCGATGCCGTGCGCGCCCGGATGCAGCCGGTGGCGCGGCAGGCGGTCGCGCAGGCCTTCGGCGAACGCGCCCAGGGCCGGGGCCGCTTCCGGCGCCGCGCGCCAGTGCAGGAACAGGCAGCCGCCGCGGCATTCCACCAGCGCGCCCGGATAGCGCGCGGCGATCGCCTCGGCTTCCGCGGCCAGCGCGAGAAACGGCGCGTCCATCCCGGGCGCCGGTTCGCTGCCGGCGTGCCAGCGCCGTTCCAGCCCGTGCAGGCCGGCGGCCGCGGTGATGTCGACCGGCGCGAACAAGGCGTCGAGCGCCGCAATCGTGCGGCCGCTGACCAGGGCCAGCGCACCGCCGCATCTGCGGGACAGTGCCGGCAGGGCCTGTTTGATCGCGGGGTCTATCCGCACCGCATCCGGCGTGGGCGCATGTTCGGCGAGCGAACCGTCGACATCGAGGAACAGCGCCCAGTCTTCCTCGATCAGCGGTGGTTCCGCTGCCAGGGTACTTTCGCTTTCCATGTTTTTCATCCTAGGTATCGCGGCGTGAGCATCGCGTCGACGGGTTTTCATCCATCCACAACATTTCGCGCACGGCGCATTGACCGCGCCCGCGCGAGGCTGCACCGGTGCGGCTGGACGAGGCGACGGCATGGCGCCGGAACTGTCGGGACAACTCAACGTGCTGGTCGAAGTGCTGTACGCGATGGCGCTGGCGGGCAGCATCGGCGTCGAGCGCGAGATCAAGAACCGGCCCGCGGGTTTCCGCACCCACATGCTGGTCGGCGGCGCGGCCGCGTTCCTGGTCGGCATGGGCAACCTGGTGATGCTCGAGAGCATGCGCGAGGCGAGTCCCACGCTGGTGGTGGATCCGTTCCGGCTGGTGGAAGCGGTGATCGCCGGCGTCTCCTTCATCGGCGCCGGCACCATCTTCGCGCTGCGCGGCCCGGGCACCGTGGCCGGCATCACCACCGCCGCTTCCCTGCTGATGGTGGCGGTGATCGGCGTGGCGGTCGGATTCGATTACAACCTGCTGGCCTTCCTCGTCACCGCGGCGACCCTGACGGTGCTGGTGCTGCTGGCCTGGATGGAACGGTTGATCGCGCGCCGGCGCCCGCCCGACGGGACGGCGCCCCCGCGGGCTTCCGCTTGAGCCCCGACGAGGGTATCTTCCGGCTCCGGGGGACGCTTGACCATTTCCATTTCCGCTGCCTGGCCACTCACCGTTGCCATGACGGACACGCGCGAGGAATTGCCTATCGTTCGCTCCACCCGCACCGTTGCCTGGTCGGGCGTCATGCTGGCGCTCGTGCTCGCGTACCTGCTCGGTTATCTCGTCCACCGGGATCATCAACTGCGGCTGGATGCCGCGCGGCGGCAGAGCATGGCGCTGGCCGAAGGCACCGCGCGCCTGCTGCGGCTCGAACTGCGCAACCTGGAGCGGGCCATGGCGGGCATTGCCGGCGACGCCGGGCATGCCTTCCGCACCGTGCCCGAATCGGCGCCGATCCTGCTCGGCGAAGCGGTGGGCGGAGTGGTGCGGCGCCACCAGGAACTGCACAGCATCGTGATCGTGGACGGGCGCGGACGCACGATAACGCCCGGCGTCGGCCTGCCCGCGCCGCCGCCTTCGCACGTTCCCGGATCGCGCGCATTGCGTTTCGGCGCGCTGCAACGGATCGACGGTGAATGGGTGCTGCCGCTGCTGATGGCGATGGAAGACGGCCGCTGGATCGCGGCCCGCCTGCGCGTCGCGGAAATCCAGCGCCTGCTCGCGGGCCTGGACACCGGGCGCGATGGCGTGGTGACGGTGATGGATCGCCAGGGCACGGTGCTGGCGCGCAGTCGCGACGCGGGGCGTTACGTCGGTCATCGCTATCCCGAGATCCTGCCGGCCGGTTCGCCGGGTCCGGCCGGCGTGACCAGCCGCCGGAGCGGCGTGGACGGCATGGTCCGGATCACCGCGTACATGCCGCTGGACGACTATGGCGTGTTCGTCAGCGCCGGACTCGGGCGCAACGAAGTCCTGCGCGACTGGTACCTGCTGCTGTCCGGTTCACTGGTGGTGTACGCGCTGTACTGGGCCGGCTTCCTGTATCTGCTCCGTCATCTCCGGCAGGCCGCGCGCGCGCAGAACCGGTTGCTGTCGGAAGTGCGTCGCACCGCCGAGGGATTGCGGCTGGCGCAGCGCATCGGCCGTACCGGCAGCTGGATGGTGCATCGCTCGCCGCCGCGGGTCGAATGGTCCGAACAGGTATCCGAGATCTTCGGACTGGCGCCGGAGCGCACCAGCGCGTGCAGCGAGGAGTTCTATGCGATGGTCCATCCCGACGATCGCGAGCCGCTGCGCGCACGTTTCGCGGAAGCGTGGAAGAGCCGCCAGCCCTTCGTCGCCGAGTACCGGGTGGTCCGGCCCGACGGCCAGGTCCGCTGGCTGCTGACGCGGGGCGGCAGGCTGGAACAGGCCGATGGCGTCGACGGCATGGCCGGCACTGTGCTGGACATCACCAACGAACGCAGCGCGCAGGCTCGGGCGCTGGAGACCGAGCGCCAGTACCGCCTGCTGTTCGAACGCAATCCGATGCCGTTCTGGGTGTTCGATCTGGAGACGCTGCGCTTCCTGGAAGTCAACGACGCGGCGGTCCGCCACTACGGCTACAGCCGCGAGGAATTCCTGGCGATGACGGTGCTGGACATCCGCCCGCAACGCGATGCGGTGGACGTGCTGCAATCGCTGAGCGATCCGGCGCCGTCGCCGGAGGGCGAGGTGTGGAAGCACCTGAAGAAGGACGGCAGCGTCATCGACGTGCACGTGCGCACCGACACCATCAGTTACGACGGCCGGCCGGCGCGGCTGGTGCTGGCCGAGGACATCAGCGAGACCCTGGCCTACGAGCGCGAGCTGAACTACCGCGCCAACCACGACGCGGCCACCGGCCTGCTGAACCTGCCGGGCCTGAAGACCCGGCTGGCTGCGGAAGGCAAGGGGCCCTACGCGCTGGCGTACCTGCAGCTGCGGGGACTGGAACTGGTCACCGACAGCCTGGGCCAGGCAGTCGCGACGCGCCTGCTGGACACGCTCGCCACCCGCCTGGAATCGCTGGCCGATCCCTGGGGCGAGTCCGCGTTCGTGCCTGCGGAGGCGTTCGTGGTGGCCCTGCGCCCCGGCGTGGACGTGGACGTCGCGGTCGCGGCGCTGCACCAGGCGATGACGCTGCCGGTCGAGCAGGGCGGATCGCGGCGGACCCTGGAGGCCTGGGTCGGGATTGCACCGTTCGATGGCACGGGTTTCGAGAACGCGGTCAGCCATGCCGCGCTGGCCGCGCACGTCGCGCGTTCGCAGGGCGTTCCGCACTGCACCTTCGACGCGCGGATGGCGCATGCCGCCAGCGATCGCCTGCGCATGATCGGGCGCATCCACGTGTCGCTCGAGCAACGCGACTTCGTGCTGCACTTCCAGCCGATCTACCGCCTGCCGGATCGCGAGCCGGTCTGCCTGGAGGCGCTGCTGCGCTGGCCGCAGTCCGACGGCGGTTTCGTGCCGCCTTCCCAGTTCATTCCGCTGTCCGAGGACGCCGGGCTGATACCGGCGCTGGGCGACTGGGTGATGGAGGAAGCCGCGCGTTGCCACCGCAAACTGGTGGAGGCGGGCTGGGGCAGGCTGCCCATCGCGGTGAACGTGTCGCCGGCGCAGTTGCGGCGAGCCGATTTCGCCGACCGCCTGATCCGCCTGCACGAACGCTTCGGCCTGCCGCGCGGCGCGCTGCACATCGAGGTCACCGAGAGCATGCTGCTGGACAGCCCGGAGAGCACGATGCGCACCCTGCGGACCCTGCAGAAGCACGGCGTCTGCACCTCGCTGGACGATTTCGGCACCGGATTCTCCAGCATGTCCTACCTGCACCAGTTGCCGCTGGACGCGCTGAAGATCGACCAGGCGTTCGTGCGCAACGTGGCGGACGATGATCGCAGCGCGGCGATCTGCCACGCGATGATCTCGCTCGGCCACAGCCTCGGCCTGACCCTGGTGGCCGAAGGCGTGGAGACGCAGGCGCAACTGGACTGGCTGCTGCGCCATCACTGCGATCAGGTGCAGGGTTACCTGCTTGCGCGGCCGATGGATCTGGCGCGTACCCTGGAGCACCTGGCCAGGGCCGCGCGGGAACGCCGGTAATCCTGAAAGCGATCAGTGCAGGCTCCAGATATCCGGGATCAGGGCTTCGGCCGATTCCCGGAACCCGTCCTCGAAATGCGGCGGCAGGCCGAGCGGAAAATTCTCCGCCGCCACCTGCAGGCAGGCGATCAACCGGGTCTGTACCGGCTCGTCGACCGTCTGCATGATGGTCGAGGCGACATATCCCATCACCGCGAGCTGGCCCTGGATCCGGCCGAGATGTTCCAGCAGGTGTCCCACCAGTTGTTCCTGGCGCCGCAGGCGTTCGTCGGTCGCCGGTTCCAGCCGGCGGCAGGCCGCTTCCAGTTCGGCCAGGCGCGTTTCAATCGAGATCTTGCCCATGCGCGTCTCCTGCTTGGCGTGGCAGGACTCCACTTTGCGGCGCGGGGATCAAGAGAACGTGTGGAGGAAAGCGGAGAACCGGATGGCGATCCAGACGAGGTTGACCCGCCGTTCCTGTCGGCCTTCGAAAGCCCCAGGCCGGTTCTCCTGTGGGGCTGCCGGTCAAGGCATCGACTCGCGGAGAGCGATGTCCACTGAATGTGCAGCCAGCCGGGATGTTCTCCGGCATCCACGCACGCAGTCTGCGCCCGCCGCGCGAAACGGCAGGTGCAGGCGGGGTCCAGGCGGTGTTAACAAGCGGACCCGGGCGGGTGATGGTTCAGCGCCCGGGATCAGGTCGACGCGCCGCGCAGCAGCGGCGGTTCGTGGCCCAGCGGATGGGTGGCCAGGCCCAGGCAATCCACGCAGGCACCATCGAGCGGCGCATGCGGTTGCCGCCAGCCGAGTACGTACCAGCCTTCTTCCTCGTCGGCGGAAAGATCCGCGTGCCAGGCGCGGCCGTCATAGCGGCCATTGAACCAGCCGGTGGCGTCGTCGACCGAACAGGCGTAGATCGCGAGGGGGACGTTCACCGGCGGCGCGCGTTCGGGCAGGTAACAGGAAGCGGAATCCGCTAGCGGGCTCATGTGAACTCCGGGCTGCGACGCGCGAGGGAACAGGAATGGATTTCTACTCCCGGGTCCGGCAAGAGCGTGTGTGCGTCGTGCATGCGTCGCGTTAATGTCCGATGCACGCCACCGCGCGCGCTTGTCACGGCGCCTTTGCACCACAGACGATAGAACGGAGACACGCAGGCGCGGTCGCGCCCTTTTTCTCCCCACCCGACGGCAAGGAGTATCCGATGGCACGCTCATCCATGACCGACCAGACCCAGGTGAACGAACTGTTGTTGCAGGCGCTGGAAACCGAGCGCGGCGGCATCCAGGTCTATACCGCCGCGATCGAGGCGGCACAGAACGAGGTCCTGAAGGAAGAATGGCAGAAATACCTGGAAGAAACCCGCCGGCACGAGCAGATCCTGATGGACGTCTTCGAGCAGCTCGGCATGGATCCGGAAGCGTCCAGTCCCGGCCGCGAAGTGGTCGCTCATCATGGCCGCTCGCTGGTGCAGGCCATCGAGATGGCAATCGCCGAGGCCGGCGGCGCCGCGGCGGAACTGGTGGCGGCCGAGTGCGTGGTGCTCGCCGAGACCAAGGATCACCAGAACTGGGAACTGATCGGCCGGGTGGCCGAAAAGGCCGGCAAACAGGAAGGAAAGATCCTCAAGGAGGCGCACGATCAGGTCGAGCAGGAGGAGGATCACCACCTCTATCACACGCGCGGCTGGGCGCGGGAACTGTGGATCCAGTCGCTGGGCCTGCCGGCCGTGCTGCCGCCGCCGGAAGAGGAACGCAATGTCGAGACCGCGATCGGCGCCGCGCGCGCCGAGCAGGCGCGCGACAAGATGATGTAGGAGAACGTCATGGGTACCGTACGCAAGCAGACCGGCGGCAAGCGCGAGCTGATCGCGCCGAACGGCGACAAGCGCCTCGTGCGCCGCGACGAGCGCGGCCGTTTCGGGGAAAGCGACGATCTGGGCCGTTCGCTGTCCAGGGACGTGCGCACCCGCGCCGCCCATCCCGCCAAGCCGGGGCAGGGCGATCGCGGCGATCGCCGCCGCTGAGTCGCCGAACCGTCCTGCCGGTCCGCCGGCATGCAACACGATGCACCGCGCCCGGTCTCCGGCCGGGCGCGGTGATGACGACCTGCAGTGCCGGATACCGGCACAGGCGGGCAGGTGCCGCGGCTCTCAGAATTCGTCGACGAACTCGACCGCCATCCCCAGGCTTTCGGCGCTGCGGATGATCAGTTCGCGTACCTCGTCGCCCGCATGCGGGCCCGGGACTTCGATTTCGAGCGCATGCACGCCCCCGCTGCCCTGATCGTCGACCAGGCCGGCGGAGCTGGAATCGTCGTCGTCCATGTGCGGCATCAGGTCCGCCACTTCCTCGACCCGCTCGACGCCATCCACGCCATGCACCACGCTCATCACCGTGGCGGCGTCGGATTCGCTTCCGGTCAGGCGGACTCTCAGTACGGGCATGGGCGGGATCTCGATCAGGGCGGGGAATGGAGGGCAGGCACGGACTCCGGCGACGCGGTCCGTCCTCCTGCAGCGGTCCCGTCTTAGGGCGACACCGTTGACGAGCGCGTGAAGAGGCTCCGCATACATGCTCGACACGCGCCGGCTGGCAGGCTGTACCACACCTCAACCATGGCGTGGCGATGTATCGGGTCCTGATTGTCTGTGTCGGCAACATTTGCCGGAGTCCGATGGCCGAGGCGGTCCTGCGCGCACGACTGCCCGGCGATGCGTCCGTGCGTTCGGCGGGGCTGGCCGCGCGCGTCGGCGACGGCGTGCATCCGATCGCCGCCGAATTGATCGACGCGAATGGTCTTCGATTGGATCACCATGTCGCGCGCCAGGTCGATCTGCGGATGCTGGCCGAGGCCGACCTGGTGCTGGCGATGGAGCAGCGCCAGTTGCGCGCGCTCGCGGCGATAGCGCCGTCACTGCGCGGGCGCATGCACCTGCTGGGACGATGGACGGGCGGGCGCGAGATACGCGATCCCTGCGGACGTCCGCGCGAGGAGTTCGTGCGCGCATTCGACCTCATCGATGCATCCGCACGCGCATGGTGCGATCGCTTGCCGAACAGCGATGGTTCACGAATGTGCGCGATGCCTGCACACACCTGAGTGGTTGCCCGTGCGCACGTCGCGCTTTCATGCGCTCATCAAGATGCTGTCCGTAGATTGCTCGCTCGAACGATCCACTAACACGTGCGTCACGTGTAAGTGCGGTTTTGCCAGGGACGACCGGTTGGACAGGATGGCCATCACGGACAACGCGAGGAATTCTGGATGGAGCATCCGAGGATCATCGCTGCCAGCGCGATTGCGTTGGCGGTGACACTGTTCGCCATCTTCTCGATGCGGCCGTGGGCGCGGCGGGTCGGTCTGGTGGACCGCCCCGACGACCACCGCAAGCATCACAACGGGCGAGTGCCGCTGATCGGCGGCATCTGCTTCTTCATCGGCCTGCTGGTGGGACTGGCGTACCTCGGGTTCATCGATCGCTTCGTGATGAGCGTGATGATGGGGGCGGCCATGATCGTCGCGATGGGCGTGGCCGACGATGTGGTCCACCTGACCGTGCAGTCGCGCCTGTTGATCGAATCGGCGATCGTCGCCCTGGTGATCCTCAGCACCGGTTACTACGTGGACCACCTGGGCGGACTCCTGCCCGGCGATCTCCGTCTCGGCCTCTGGGGCATCCCGCTGACCATCTTCGCGGTGATCGGCCTGATCAACGCCTTCAACATGCTCGACGGCATCGACGGCTTGGCCGCGTCCGTGGCGCTGGTCTGCATCGGCTCGGTGTTGATGTACGACCGCGCCGGCTGGACCGCGGTGGGCGCCATGCTGATGCTGCAGGTGCTGTTCGCGGCATTGATTCCCTACATCTTCGCCAATCTCGGCTGGCCGGACGGGCGCAAGATCTTCATGGGCGACGCGGGCAGCACCGCCATCGGTTTCCTGCTCGGGTGGAGCCTGATCTACCTGAGCCATTCGCGGGTCGGCCGGCTGGCGCCGGTGGACGTGCTGTGGTGCGTGGCCCTGCCGGTGATGGACACGCTGGCGGTGATGTACCGGCGCGCGCGCCAGGGCCGTTCGCCGTTCGGCGCCGACCGCCAGCATCTGCACCATTTGCTGATGGACGACGGCTTCTCGCCGCGGGCCACGCTGGCGCTGATGGTCGCCGGCGGCATCGGACTGGCGCTGCTGGGCTACGTACTGCGCGCGGTGCCGGATCTGCTCAACCTGGCGTGCTTCATCGCCGCCACCGTGATGTACGTGGTGGGGCTGCCGCACCTGCTGGAACTGCGCAAGCGCGGTTTCCGCCGCTGGCGCCCGGCCACGGGGCTGGCCCGGTTCACCCCGGCGCGCGCCGCCACCCGTGCGATGGCCGCCAGCAGCGAGGATCACGAACCCTATCCGCTGGCGCGCGATGCCGACGGCAACGAACCGTTGCGGGCCCTGTGCGTGGTCGCCGCCACGCCGGAGGCGATGGGCGTGGCGCCGATCGCGCAGCGGCTGGCGGACGACGGGCGGTTCCGGACCAGCATCTGCCTGGCCGAGGTGCCCGGCACCGACGGCGACGCGGCGCTGCGCCTGTTCGGCCTGGAGGCGCAGGAGCGCCTGGCCGGCGACGACGGCACGGATGCGCTGGTCACCGGCGTGCGCGATCTGCTGGATCAATTGCGGCCCGACGTGGTGCTGGTGCCAGGCAACGGCCCCGCCACCTTCGCGCTGAGCCTGGCCGCGCATGCCGACGAAGTGCCGGTGGTCTGCATCGACGGCGACACCAGCGCGGCCACGCCCTCGCACTGGCCCAACGAGGCCAGCCGCCGGATCGTCCAATCGCTGGCCGCGCTGCACGTGGCCGCCAGCGAGGATGCCGGCCAGCGCCTGATGCTGGAAGGCGTGCCCGAGGATCGCGTGCTGGTGCAGGACGGCGTCGTCGCCGAAAGCCTGCGCACCGGCCTGGACACCCTGCGTGCCGAGCCCCGCATGGGCAGCGCGGTGGCCTGGCGCTTTCCGTTCCTGCGCGAGGAAAGCCCGCTGCTGATGGTGACGTGCACCGCCGATCACACCGAGGCCACGCCCCTGATCGAAGCGCTGGAAACCATCGCGCGCCGCCGCCCCGACGTGGACATCGTGTGGCCGCGCGGGGCCGCCGAAGCGCACGACGCGCTGGGTTCGTTGCAGTCCTTCGGCAACGTGCACATGCTGGAACTGACCGATTACCTGGCGTGGTTGTACCTGCTCGAGCGCGCACAACTGGTGCTCGCCGGGCAGGGCAGCACCTTCCCCGGACAGATCCCCGGCAAGCCGGTCCTGCGCGTATGCGACGCGCAGGCGGACGACGGCATCGCCATCGGTACCACCGCGCTGGCGATCGCCGGCCGGGTGCTGACGCTGCTCAGCGAACCGGCGGTGTACCAGTCGCTCGCTTCCGCGACCACGGTGGAACGGCGCACCGGTCCGCCCGGCGGCGAGGTGCCGGAGGCGCTGATCCGCCTGCGCACGCGCCGCCACGAACCCCAACCCCACGAAGCCGACGACATCCACTACGCGTACGGCGTGCGCGAAGCCTCCTGATCGGCAGGCGTGATTCCCCTATGGCAACGAGGTGACTTCCCCCATGGCCACTCAACTCATCACCCGAACGTTTCCGCCCGGCCCCGAGCTGACGCCCGCGCCCCGCGAGGGTGACGTCGACCTGCCGACCCTGGTGGCGACCCTCACCGAGAACAAGCGCCTGATCCTGTTCGGCACGGCGGCGTTCTTCCTCGCCAGCCTGCTGTACCTGGCGATCGTCACGCCGACCTACGAGGCCAACGCGGTGGTCCAGGTCGAGAACCGTCCCGCGATTCCGCCCGGCGTGAATCCCAACGCCGCCATGCAGGGACCGCCGCCGATTTCCACCTCGCCGGGCGCGACCGAGGTGCAATTGCTGACCTCGCGCCGGGTGATCGGCGAGGCCATGAGCCGGCTCGATCTGGACGTGGACGTGCAGCCGGCGCGCCTGCCGCTGCTGGGTGACTTCATCGCCCGCCATTACCAGAAGTCGCATCCGGGCAACCTGGCCACGCCGTGGCTCGGCCTGGATGGCTACGGCTGGGGCGGTGAAGTGCTGGACATCGGCAGCATGGAGGTGCCGCGCGAACTGATCGGCGCGCGCCTGCAATTGATCGCCGGCGAGAACGGACAGTACCTGCTGGCTTCGCCGGGCGGTGACGTGCTGCTGCGCGGGCGCGCCGGTACGCCGGCCCGGGCCGGCGGCATTTCCCTGTACGTGCAGCGGCTGGTGGCCAATCCCGGCATGCGCTTCGACGTGACCCGGCGCGATCCGGCCACGGTGATGGCGGCGCTGAAGCAGGACATCACCGCCACCGAGCAGGGCCGCAATTCGGGCGTCATCGAACTGACCTACGCCAATGCCGATCCCGAGCGCGCCCGTCGCGTGCTGGACGAAGTCACGCGCGAATACGTGCACCAGAACGTCGCCCGCACCTCCGCCGAGGCGGCCAGCCGGCTGAAGTTCGTGACCGAGCAGTTGCCCAACGTGCGCGAGGAACTGGACAAGGCCCAGGCCGCGCTGCGCAACTTCCAGGCGCGCACCCAGACGCTCGACGTGGCGGTGCAGAACCGTGCGTTGCTCGACCAGACCATCGCGCTGGATTCCAGCATCCAGCAGCTGCGCATCCAGATGACCGAGGTCGCCAACCGCTACACGCCCTCGCATCCGACCTACCAGACGCTGCAGAAGCAGATCAGCCAGTTCGAAGGCGAGCGCGCGGCGCTGCAGGCGAAGATCCACAACCTGCCGGACACCCAGCAGGGCCTGTTCCGCCTGAACCGCGATGTCGAGGTCACCAACCAGACCTATGCCAACCTGCTGGACCAGGCGCAGCAGTTGAACATCGCCCGCGCCAGCGCGGTCGGCAACGCCCGGGTCATCGATCCGGCGGCGGTCAATCTCAACAGCCCGGCGTGGCCCAAGCCGCTGCCGGTCCTGGCCGCCGGCACCGTGCTCGGCGCGGTGCTGATGATCGCCTTCGTGCTGATGCGCCAGTTGTTCCGTCGCGGGGTGGAAGACCCGGTCGACATCGAGCTGCTGGGCCTGCCGGTGTATGCCTCGATCCCCTTCAGCGAGAAGGGCCGCGAACTGACCCAGCGCACCGGCGGCCGCCGGCGCGAGCGCCGCCAGCGCCTGCTGGCGCTGAGCGCGCCTTCGGATCTGGCGATGGAGGCCCTGCGCACGCTGCGCACCAGCCTGCACTTCGCGCGGATGAAGACGCGCAACAACCTGCTGATGATTTCGGCACCGAGCCCGGGCGTGGGCAAGACCTTCGTCTGCGCCAACCTGGCGGTCACCATCGCCCAGACCGGCCAGCGGGTGCTGCTGATCGACGCGGACATGCGCCGCGGCACCCTGCACGATGCGGTCGGCGTGCGCTGGGAGGGCGGCCTGTCGGAACTGATCATGGGCCGGATCGAACTGGAGGACGCCATCCGCCGGGTCGCCGGCGCGGACAACCTGTCGTTCATTTCGCGCGGCGCGATCCCGTCCAATCCGTCCGAGCTGCTGATGCACGAGAACTTCACCACGCTGCTGAAGGACGTCGCCCACGACTACGACATCGTGCTGATCGATACGCCGCCGGTGCTGGCCGTGACCGACGCCGCGGTGATCGGCCAGCACGCCGGCACCTGCCTGCTGGTGGTTCGCTGGGGCCTGAACCAGCAGCGCGAGATTGCCCTCGCCAAACAACGCCTGGAGCAGAACGGCGTGGAGGTGAAGGGCGCGATCTTCAACGGCGTCGAGAAGCGCGGGGCAGGGCAGTACGCCTACACCTACTACGAATACCTGCCCGCGCCACGCACCGCCGGCTCCCGCTGATTCCGACACACACAAGGACGCGCCATGCAGATCACGATGTCCCCGTACTACGGGAAGCCCGACTTTTCCTCGCTGGCGGCGGCGCCGGCGCAGCGCATCGACCCGGTTTCGGTCGCCGACCTGCTGCGCAATGCGTTCGTCTATCCGCCGCATTCCATCTATGAAGGCATCAAGCTGGTCACGTTCGGGTTCTCGCCCGAACAGGACATGCATACCGCGCCGCGCTTCCGTTTCAAGTTCCGCAACGCGGGCGAAGTGCCGGAGGTGGCAAGCCATCCGCAGGACTGGATCGCCGTCTACCACCACAAGCTGTGCGAGGCCATCGAGCGCGCCTGCGCATCGATGGACTCGCCCTGGCTGTTGCAGAGCGGCGGCAAGGATTCGACCACGCTCGCGATTGCCCTGGCCGACGCGCGTCCCGACACGACCTGCATCACCTACCTCGGCGGGCGCGAGGAGAACGAGGTCGACTCCGCCCGCCAGGTCGCGCGGCGGCTCGGCCTGCGCCACGAAGCGCTGGTCTGCGATCCGGGGCGCGCCTACGACCGCTATCTGGATCTGGCCGCCGACATGCCGCTGCTGACCGCGGATTTCGCCCTGCTGTCCTATGCCGACCTCGGTACTGAAGTGCGTTCGCGCGGCGGCGATGGCGTGATCGATGGCCTGGGCGCCGACAGCTATTTCGGCACGCCGGTCGATCGGCAGCACCACATGCTCGGCAAACTGGCGCGCGACATGCGCCTGCCGCTGGATCTCACCGCGTTGCCCGGCGTGGATCGCAGCTTCGAGGCCTGCTTCCTGCTGGGCACGCTGCAGATGACGCGGATCGAGCGGGTGTTCCCGGGTTCGCGCTTCAGCGATGCGGAAGTGGACGCACTGTTCGGACACCCGATCTCGCGCCGCTCGCGCGCGCGGATCGCGCTGTTCCAGGAGGAAATCTCCACCGCCACCAGCGAATGGGAATGGCGCGACATGTCGATGTCGATCGCCGGCTCCGCCGGGGCGTTCGCCAAGGGGCTGTATACCGCGCATGCGCTGGGGCTGGACGCGGCCTATCCGTTCTGCGACTACGAACTCCGCGAATGGATCCATCGCGAAGTGCCGCGCCGGCAGAAGGTCGACCCCGAGACCGGCGTCAACAAGATGCTGATCCGGCGCCATATCGCGACCCGGTTCGCGGAACTGCCTTACGTGCAGCGCAAGGGCAGCTTCCGGTTCGACCTGTGCGGCCTGGCCGCGCAGCGGTTCGACCAGGTCCACCATTTCGCGCGCGTGATGGCGGACCTGCTGCCGGGCGCGGTGCCCTGGCTGGAACGCAACCGGCGCCGGCTCGACAACAAGTACCACGCGTCCAAGTTCTACCTGCTCGCCATCGTGCTGCCGTGGCTGGCGGCGCGTAGCGCCGCGGCGGCGCCGGCGGCACAGGAGCAGGCCGCCTGACCGTGGACCGGCGCCGGCGCCGCTGCCTGCACGGACTGCTGGCCGGCGGCGTGCTCGCCGCCGCGCCGTGGCCGGCGGCGGTGGCCCAATCCGGACGTGGCGGCGCGCGCCTGGACGTGCGGGAGTTCGGTGCGCGCGGCGATGCGCGGCGTGACGACACCGGCGCGTTCCAATCGGCGATCGACGCGCTGCCCGAAGGCGGCGGGACGGTCTGGGTGCCCGCGGGGAATTACCTGATCAATCCACTGCGCAGCGTGCGCCTGCGCAGCCGCATGCACCTGTCGATGGCGGCCGACGCGCGCCTGGTCGCGATGGGCAACGCCGCGCCGCGCGCGTACGTCCTGCTGCTGGAACAGGTGGAGGACGTGGAGGTTTCCGGTGGCCGCATCATCGGTGATCGCGAGCGCCATCTCGCCACCACCGGCGAATGGGGCCACGGGGTGATGGTGCGCGGCAGCGAGCGGATACGCCTGCACGATCTGCACATCACCCGCTGCTGGGGCGACGGCATTTCGGTCGGCGGGCTGTCGGGGCCGGGCCGGCGGGTGGCGCTGCCCAGCCGCGACGTGGTGATCCGGGACGTGGTCTGCCAGGGCAACCGCCGCCAGGGCCTCACCATCGGCCGGTCGCGCCAGGTGCGGGTGCTGCGCTGTTCCTTCCTGGACACGGGCGGGGTATTGCCCGGCTGCGGCATCGACATCGAACCCGACCCGGGCGGCGATGCGCGCGACATCCTCATCGAGGACTGCCTGGCGCAGGGCAACCACGGCGCGGGCATCCAGTTGTACGAGCGGGTCCACGACGTCACCATCCGCCGGTGCCGCATCCTCGACAACCGTGGCGACGGCATCCATCTGCGTGCCGCGCGGGGCGGCGTCATCGAGGGCAACGAGATCCGCGGCAACGGCCTGCGCGGCATCCTCGTGCGCGCCGGCAGCCATGATTTCCATCTGCGCGACAACCACATCGGCGACAATTCCGGGGCGCTGGCGGCGCGTCGCCGCGATCCCGGCGCGCAGGGCTGGATGAATCTGGACGTGGCGCGCGGCGCCAGCGGGATCCGGATCGACGCGAGCAGCCGGCCGCGTCGCTGAACACGCGCCTCCCTCGAGACAGCTGCGATGGCGAGCTCGACCATACGGGTGGGGCGCCTGCATTGACGCTCGACCGTGTTTTGGCGAGCTCCACCATGCGCTGGCGACCTCGACCACGTTGGATTTCGATCGCCACGACAGCGGACTCGACCATGCGATCCAGTTGAGTAATGAAGACGTTTTCTGCACCCAGCTGAACCGGATTGCCCGCAGTTGTTGAGCACGTTCACAGATATTGCACACGACGTCCGCATGTGCCGGCGCGAACCCCTATAGTCCTGATCGCCACGGTGACGCGTGGCAATTCCTTGTTTCCTTTAGTGACGGTCCATTTGGTCCGCAGGGGTTATTTGTCTGTGAAAAACAATGCACTCGTGCACGACGTGCGCGAGGCAGGGACGCCTCGGCGCGAGTTTCTGCGCAAATCCTTGCTGTTGGCTCTGCCAGCGGCGCTCTACGCGACGGGGATGCCCATCAAGGCGGTGGCCGCGGTCTACACACCGCCCACGCGAAAACGCGGCAGCACCACCCTGAACGTGCGCAACTGGGGCGCACGCGGCGATGGCAGCCATGACGACACCACGGCGTTCCAGTACGCGATCAACGCGCTTCCCGCGAGCGGCGGAACGGTGGTGGTGCCCGCGGGCGACTACGTCATCGATCCGACCCGCAACGTCCGCCTGCGCAGCAACATGCATCTGCTGTTGCAGGACGGTGCCCGCCTGCGCGCCAAGCGCAACGACGAGCCGCGCGCCTACGTGCTGATGGCGTACAAGGTCAGCAATGTGGAAATCTCCGGTGGCCAGATCATCGGCGATCGCGAAACCCACCTGGGGACGACCGGCGAATGGGGCCACGGCATCATGATCCGCGGCTCGTCCCGGGTCACCGTGCGCGACATCCACATCTCCAAGTGCTGGGGCGACGGCATCTCGATCGGCGGTGCGATGGTCACCAATGCGCCGACCATCCCGAGCAGCGACGTGGTCATCGCCAACGTGGTCTGCACCGGCAACCGCCGCCAGGGCCTGACCATCGGCTGCTCGACCGGGGTGAAGGTCTACGACAGCGAGTTCAGCGACTGCAACGGCATCGCGCCGGCCTGCGGCATCGACATCGAACCCGATGCCGGCGACTCGCGCACCACGTCCACCGTGCACATCGAGAACTGCCACATCCGCGGCAATGCCGGCAACGGCATCCTGGTGTACAAGCGGGTGCAGGGCGTGACCATCAAGCGCTGCGTCATCGAGTACAACGGCGGCCACGGCATCCTGACGATCGGTCCGCAGAGCGGCTACATCGCCCTGAACACGATCCGGCACAACCATCTGGTCGGCACCATGTTCGGCAGCGGGACGCGCAATTACCAGTACAGCGGCAACATCTCGCGCAACAACAACACCCGCCTGCATGGCGTCAACAAGACGATCTACCCGTTGACGTACATGACCGGATTCGTTGGCGGCAACAAGGGCAATGGCGCTCACCTGGCCAAGGTCAGCGATGCCTACGACATCCGGGCGACCAGCAACGGATACGCCAAGTAAACCGGCGCTCAGCGGAATGACGAGCGCGTGCAGAGGCGGCCTTCGGGCCGCCTTTTTTACGCCGATCCGTTGGGACTTTCGCCGGTTTGGTGGTGAGCGCGTGAATGGTTTTGCGGACTCGACTTTCTAGAATCGGCGCGACGCTTCCCCTACGGCGCCTGCATGAAGTTCATCCTGTTCGCGAATACAGACTGGTACCTCTACAACTTCCGACTTTCCACCGCATTGCAGCTCCGCTCCCTGGGCATGGATGTGGTGATGGTATCGCCGCCGGGCGATTTCGCCGCCCGTTTCCAGGACCACGGCATCCGCTGGCGGGCCTTGCCGATGCAGCGTTCCAGTCTGAATCCCTGGCGCGAGGCCGGTACGCTGGCGCGCCTGGTGGGCCTGCTGCGTGAAGAGCAACCGGAGCTGCTGCACAGTTTCACCCTCAAGTGCGCGGTGTACGGCGCGCTGGCGGCGCGCGCGGCGGGCGTGCCCGCGGTGGTCAACGCGGTGACCGGCCTGGGTTATGTCTTCTCCAGCGATCGCGCCAAGGCGCGGCTGCTGCGTCCCGTGGTCTCCCTGCTGATGCGCGGCGCGCTGGGCGGGGAACGGTCGCGGGTGATCCTGCAGAACCCCGACGATGCCCAGGCGTTCGCCGACGCCCGCCTGGCGCCGCCGCACAACATCCGCCTGATCCGCGGATCCGGCGTCGATCTGAGCCGTTTCCGCCTGCGCGACACCGACGCCGACGCGCGGCGTCCGTTGCGGGTGCTGCTGGCCGCGCGCCTGCTGCGCGAGAAGGGCATCCACGAATATGCCGCCGCCGCGGCGATGCTGAAGGAGCAGGGCAGGGACATCCGTTTCCTGTTGGCCGGCATGCCCGACCCGGGCAATCCGCATTCGGTGGCGGCCGACGAAGCACGCGCCTGGCAGGCACAGGGCACGCTGGAATGGCTCGGTCATGTGGACGACATGCCTGCGCTGCTGCGCACGGTCGACGTGATGGCGTTGCCGAGCTATTACCGCGAAGGCGTGCCGAAGAGCCTGATCGAGGCCGGTGCCTGCGGCATCGCACTGGTCACCACCAATCTTCCCGGTTGCCGGGAAGTGGTCAGCCGGGACGGCGAGGACGGCCTGCACGTCGAACCGCGCAGCGCGGCCTCGCTGGCGCAGGCGATCGCGCGCCTGGACGACGATCGCGATCTGCTGCGCCGGCTCGGTGAACGCGCCCGCGCGCGCGCGCTCAGCGATTTCGACGAGCGGGTGGTGATCCGCAAGACCTGCGAGGTGTACGGCGAGCTGCTGCCGCTGCCCCTGCGCGAGGCGGTGGCCGGATGATGCACCGGATCCTGCCCATGCCGCTGCGTCCCGCCCTGAGCGCGTTGTCCCTGCTGTGGCTGGCCACGGCCGCCGGCGCGGCGATGGTATTCGCGACGCAGACGCTGCTCGCGCGCCGCTTCGCTCCGGCCGAATACGGCCTGTTCGCGTCGTCGCTGGCCACCATCACCCTGGTCGCGCCGCTGGCCGGCTTCGGCCTCTCGCAGTTCCGCCTGAAGGCCTTCGGCACCGAAGGCTGGCAGGCCGAGCGCTGGCGGCGTGCGTCGGAACGCTTCATCGCCGCGAGCACCACCCTGGCGCTGCTGGGCGTGGCCGCGTGGGCCGAATGGGGTCCGCCGGTCGATGCGCGCACGCGGCAACTGCTGTGGCTGTTGCTGCCGGTGATCGTGGGCCTGCTGGCGGTCGAGCAGATCGGCAGCAAGCTGCGGCTGGAGGAGCGCTACGGCGCGCTGGCGGCGTGGCAGTTGTGGATGCCGCTGGGCCGTCTGCTGGTGGCGGCGTATGCGCTGGCGTGGTCGGGCATGCGGGTGGAGATGGTGGCGCTGGGCTACAGCGCGATCGCCGCGCTGGCGGTGCTGGGCGCGTGGCCGCAATGGCGGGCGATGGCGCGCGGGCGCTGGGCCCTGCGCGGCCACGGCGCCAAGCAGGAGGCGAGCGTGCCGTCCGAGCTGCCCGGCGTGCGAGAACTCTGCGTGCAGGCGTGGCCCTACGGCATGGCGGCGGTGCTGTATCCGGTGTTCTTCCAGATTGGCACGGTGCTGCTGAAGTACCTGGCCGGCGACGCGGCGGCGGGACACTTCGGCATCGCGCTTGCGGTGATGACCGCGATCTATCTGTTCCCCGCCACCGTGTACCAGAAATTCCTGCTGTCCAAACTGCATCGATGGGCGGTCCATGATCGGCCGCGGTTCCGCCAAGCGTATCGGTGGGGCGGCGTCGCCATGCTGGCCTGCGGCGTGGCCGGCGGCGTGGCGCTGGCATTCGGCGCGGCGCTGGCCCCGCAGGTCTTCGGCGCGGGTTATCGCACCGTGGTCCCGTTGTTGCAGGTGCTCGCGCTGTGCGTGCCGCTGCGCTTCCTGTCCACCGCGGTGGGCTCGGTGCTGCTGACGGAGGGACACATGCGTTACCGGGTCGGCGCGATGGCGCTTTCCGCACTGGCCGCGGTGCTGCTCAACGTCGCGCTGATTCCCGCGTTCGCCGAAATGGGCGCGGCCATCGCCACGGTCATCGCCGAAGCGTTGCTGCTCGGCCTCATGTACCGCGGCGCGCGCCGGGTCGACGCCCTGGAGCTGGACTGATGGACCGCCCGCGTATCGCTTTCACCGGTTACTACGGGATGCGCAACTTCGGCGACGATCTGTTCGGCGTGATCTGCACGCGGGCGGCGGAACGCTACTGGAATGCCGCGCCGCGCCTGGTCGGTCCACCGCTGGCGGGCATGAGCGGGGTCAGCACGGTGCCGGCGTTCTACCCGCGCGACTGGTACGGCGCGATGGGCGCGCTGGGCAAGGGCAGCCGGTTGCTCAGCTTCGCCAGCGCGACGGTCGGTTCCGACGTGCTGGTGATGGGCGGCGGCTCGGTGATCACCGCGCGCGAGTCGTTCCGCAAGCCGATGATGCAGGCCGCCCGCCGCCATCGCGGCCTCCAACTGGCGGCGATCGGCGTCTCGATCGGGCCGTTCGCCAACGAGCAGCAGGAAGCGGCATCGGCGTCCTTCCTGGATCGCTTCAGCTACATTTCCGTGCGGGATCGCCGATCCCATGAATGGATCCAGCGCATGGGCCTGTCCGCGCTGGCGCATGCGGGCTGCGATCTGGCGGTGCTGCTGCCGCGCCTGGTGTCGATGCCGGTACGCGCCGGGCAGGCGCACGACGCGCCGATGCGGGTGGGCGTGGCGCCGTGCCGGTACACCGAGGGCGGCGCGCACGGCGCGCCGGCGATGCGGGCGTGGGAGGATGCCTTCGTCGAAACGATCCTGGCCGAGGCGCGTTCGCGGCGGTTGGTCGTGGACGTGTTCAGCCTCAACGAACATCCCCACCACGGCGACGGCGAGCTGGCGGAAACGCTGGCCAGCCGGCTGCGGGCCGGCGGTGTCGCCGCGGACGTGCTGCGCTATACCCAGCCGGATCCACTGGCGATGGTGGCCGCCATCGGGCGCTGCGACGTGATGGTGAGCGCCCGCCTGCACGGCGCGATCGTCGCCTGGCTGTGCGGCGTGCCGTTCGTGATCGTCGATTACCACCGCAAGTGCCGCGACTTCGCCGACGACATCGGCCTGCCGCAACGACGCCGCATCACCACCGCGCACGGCCATCCGTTCAGCGATGTGATCGCCACCTTGCTGGCCGAGCGCCGGCTGGAATGCTCTTCACCCGCCGTATACGCCGACCGGGCGGAAGACATATTCAAATGCGCGCCATGGGCGCTGGAGCACGCACACGCATGAACCCGCATCATCCACCGGAGTCCGCCACCGCGCCGGTCAGCGTGGTGATTCCCTGCTATCGCTGTGCCGACACCATCGCCGCGGCCGTGGCCTCGGTGGCGGGGCAGACGCGGCGGCCGGCCGAGGTGATCCTGGTCGACGACGCCAGCGGCGACGGCACGCTCGACGCCCTGCACGCGGTCGCCGCGGCGCATCCGCCGGGCTGGGTGGTAGTGGTGGCGGCGCCGGCCAACGGTGGGCCGTCGCGGGCGCGCAACCTGGGCTGGGAGCGCGCCGGCCAGCCCTACATCGCGTTCCTCGACGCGGACGACACCTGGGCACCGCGGAAAATCGAATTGCAGATGCAGGTGCTGGAAGCGGATCCCGGCCTGGCCCTGATCGCCCACCGCATGGCGGTGCGCGAACGCGCGGACGGACCGTTGCCGCTGCGTCCGCCGGTGCGGGTCACCGAGATCGGCCGGCGCCGGTTCCTGCTCAACAACCCGTTTCCGACCGCGTCGGTGGTGCTGCGGCGGGATCTGCCGTTCCGCTTCAACGAGCGTTTCCGGCGGGTGGAGGATTTCCTGCTGTGGGCGGAGATCGGGTTTTCCGGGTATCGCTGCGCCAAGCTCAACCAGGTGCTCGCGTACTGGCACAAGCCGACGTACGGCGCCGGCGGCCTGACCGCGGACCTCGACGCCATGCATCGCGCCGGCCGCGAAGTGCGGCACGAGCTGCTGCGGCGCGGACTGGTCACGCCCGCCGAGCACTGGTTCGCGCGCGGCATCGGCATCGTCCGCCGGACGCGCCGCCGGTTGCTGCTGGCGATGCGTTCGCGCCAGACCGGAGTGGCGTCGTGAACACCGTCCATGCGCGCTACCTGCAGGCCGGCAGGCAAAACCAGGGCGATGCGGTGGCGCGCTGGTGGCTGGGCCTGTTCCTGCTGGCCGGGGTGGCCCTGTTCGCCTGCTGGCTGGTCGGCACGCGTCCGCTCGACATCGGCAGCGACACCGAAACCTACGCCGGTTTCTTCGAGAACCTGGTGCGCGGCGTGCCGGAAACGCGGCTGGAGCCGGGATTCGTCTATCTCAGCTACGCGCTGTATCAACTCGGCCTGGGCGTCACCGGCTACCAGTTCACGCTGTTCGCGCTGCTGCTGGTGCTGGTGGCGCTGGCGGCGCGGCGCTACCAGCGCTATCTCGACACGCCGGTGACCTGGCAAACGCTGCTGTGCGCCTCGCTGATGCTGCTGTTCGTCTCGCCGATGTTCACCAATGCCTCGATCAACGCGATCCGGCAGGGATTGGCGGCGCCGCTGGTCTTCGTGGCGCTGCTGGCGTTCCACCGGCGCGAGTGGGGGCGTTTCTTCCTGGCCGGCGCGCTGGCGGCCAGCCTGCACCTGTCGTCGGCGATGTACCTGGTGTGCGCGCCGGCGCTGCTGCTGAGCACGCGCTGGCTGCGGGTGGTGGCCGCGGGCGCGTTCCTGGCCTACGTCTCCGGGCTGTCGATGCTGGCCGTGCGCACGGCGACGCCGGGCTTCTACGACGTGGTGATGGAATACACCGCCAATCCGCTGTACCGCTCGGGCGTGCGCGTGGACTTCGCGGTGTTCACGATCTTCTGGTACCTGCTGCCGCATCTGCTGGCGCCGCTGGTCCAGGCGGGCTGGCGCCAGCGCATCCTCGACAGCACGTCCGTCTATCTGGTGATGTCGCTGCCGTTCTTCATCATCGGCTGGGGCTTCTTCTCCAACCGCTATCTGCTGCCGGCCTGGCTGTCGGTCTCGATGATCCTGGCCGCTGCGCTGTGCCACGCGCGCATCGCACCGCTGCGCAATCCGTTGTTGATCCGTCTCGGCCTGCTGGCGTCGTGCGGCGTGTTCTATTTCTACGTCAGCCGCGGAATCGTCATATGAGCGGAGGCGCGGTGTCGATGTTCCGGGATTTCGCGGTTTCGCTGACCTATCCACCCACGCTCACCCTCGCGCTGCTGGCCCTGGCGGTGTTGCTGTGGGTTTTCCGTCGCCGCAGGCTGGGCGCGGGCACGGCAATCGTGGCGCTGTTGTGGTCGGCGCTGTGGTCGTTCCCGTTCGCGTCGGACTCCCTGCGCGGGCTGCTCGAACGCCGCTATCCGGTGGTGGACGACCTCGCCCGGCTGCCCACCGCCGACGCCATCGTCGTGCTGGGCGGCGGCATGCACTATTCGTGGCTGGAACGCCCCGACGTGCGCCCGGAGGATCTGCGCTACAGCCGGTTGGCGGCCGGCGCACGCGCCTGGCAGGCCGGACGCGCGCCGATCGTCATCCTCAGCGGCGGCGGCGAGGGCGACATCACCGAGGCGCGCCGGATGGCCGATGCGATCGTGCGGCTCGGCGTGCCGCGATCGGCGCTGGTGCTGGAGGAGCGCAGCCGCAACACGCGCGACAACGCGCGCTACAGCCTGCCGCTGGCCGGCGTCGAACATCCCCGCCTGCTGCTGGTCACGTCCACCCTGCACATGCCGCGCGCGGCGCTGCTGTTCCGCCAGGCCGGCGCGCAGGTCATGCCGGTGCCGGTGCCGGAGGGCAGGGCACCCAAGCGCTGGTGGCGCTACTGGCTGCCGTCGCCGCGTGCGCTGTGGCGGAGCGGGCGGGCGTTCAAGGAAATCCTCGCCCTGGCCGCGGCGCATCTGCATGCGTGAACAGGCCGACGCCTCACACGTCGGCGCAGTACGCGCGTTCATCCGCCGTTCGCCTGCCGCCGCCGTTCTTTTCACGTCGCGGTTGCCACCATGCCTGAGCGAACCCGGCCATGCCGGCGTGGCGCACCGTTTTCCGCAGACAGAGGTGTGCGAGTGAAATCCATAACCACTTCCTTATTGCTGGCGGCGCTGCTGGCCGGTTGCTCGGGCCAACGCATGACCCATGTCAGCCCCGGAGCCGATGGCATCGTCGAGGGCAGCGATGCCCGCATGATCGCGATCACGCCCGAGCTGGTGGCCGCGCCGCGGGAGGCGGTGAACCTGCCGCCCGCGCTGGCCGGCTACAAGCCGGAGATCTACCGTATCCAGCCGGGCGACACCGTCCTGGTGACGGTGTGGGATCACCCGGAACTGACCACGCCGGCCGGCAATCAGCAGCAGGCCGTCACCAACGGTCGCCTGGTGCAGCCGGACGGCACGTTCTTCTATCCCTATGCGGGCAAGATGAACGTCAAGGGCATGACCATCGAGGAACTGCGCAGCACGCTTTCATCGCGCCTCGGCCAATACCTGCGCTCGCCGCAGGTCGACGTCAACGTCGTCGGCCACGGCGGCCGCGTGGCCCTGCAGGGTGCGTTCGTCGACACCTCGCCGCAGGAGTTCACCACGGTGCCGCTGACCCTGGCGCAGGCGGTCGGCAAGGCGCGCATCAACGTGGAGGAGGCGGATCTGGCCGGTTTCGTGCTGACCCGCGACGGCCAGGACTACCCGCTCGATCTGGACGCCCTGAACCGCGACGGCAAGGTCGCCGCGGACGTCTACCTCAAGCCGGGCGATCGCCTGTACCTGCCGTTCAACGATCGGAAGGAGGTCTATGTGGTCGGCGAAGTGATGCGCCCGCAGGCGATCAACTTCAAGACCACCGACATGAGCCTGACCCAGGCGCTCGGGCGCACCGGCGGCCTGAATCCGATCACCGCCAAGGGCAGCGCGGTCTACGTGATCCGCGGCATGGAGGATCTGCAGCGGGAACCGGCCACCGTGTACCACCTCGACGCGTCGTCGCCGGCGGCGTTCGCACTGGCGGATCGATTCCATCTGCGCGCGGGCGACGTGGTGTGGGTGGGTCCGGCCGGCGTCACCCGCTGGAACCGTTTCCTGACCCAGCTGCTGCCGCTGTCGGGCATCATCAGCAACGCGGCTTCGGCGCAGTACAACTTCGATCGCAACTGATCGCCGCGCCCCGGCCGCCCGCGGGCGGCCGGGGCATGGGGCCTCCGGAAAACCAAAGGCGACGGCCGTTTCCGACCGTCGCCTTTGCCTTGTGCCCTGCGAAAGGCTCTTGTGTGGAGAACCCGGGACCATCCAGGATCCGACCGGCCCCGCGCACCGGGCACGAAGCCGAGCGCCCGGCGTGGTTCTCCCGTGGCGACCGATGGTCGTGGGGTCCGGAAACTGCGGGAAACGGACCCTGCTGAATGTCGGTCTGGCCGGCGTATCGTCAAAGGAGGGTTGCCGGTGCCACGCGTCCACCATGCCGTCCCCGTCGGCAAGAGCAGGTGCATCCCGCGTGGTGAAAGCGTTATCGGGCGACCTCGTTCAGTCCACATTTGACGATCTGAACACAGCGGGGGTGCTATTCCATGAGGCTCGTCAGAGGAGAGAAAGCAATCATGGGGTCCATCCATCCGCCCGCCCGTCGCTGGTACCGCTGCGAAGTCGTCGATGTCCAGGCCGAGATGCGCTACTGGAAGCTGGAATACGTGACGCACGACTTCCACGAACCGGGCACGCCGTTCTCGCGCTACGAATCGGCGCTGCGTTTTGCCTACGATGCGTACCTGCGCCACCACGCGCAGCCGCTGGAAGACGTGATCGAGCTGCTTCACCACAAGTACGTCGAGACCTTCGACAGTTGGAACATGCTGGGATGGTCGCGGGTGGAAGCGATCCTGCGCGAGGTATGGCTGCGCATGGGCGCGCCGCTGGAAAGCCTGCGGGTGAGGGCGGCGCAGGAAAGCGGGCGCCGCCCGCACATGCATTGACGTGTCGGATGCAGCGACGCCACGCCGCGCCGTGCGTCGTCAGTCGAGCCGGGCGAGGACGGCGCCGGCGACGGCCAACGCGGACGCCGGATTCTGGCCGGTGATGAGTTCGCGATCGATCACCACGTTGGCGCTCCACGGCGTCGCGTTGCCCGCGAAACGTGCGCCGGCCGCTTCCAGCGCGGTCTGCGGATAGAACTTCATCTGCCCGCCCTGCAGCGCGCCCTTGGCCAGTTCCTCTTCCTGGTTGCTGATGACGGTCAATCGATAACCGGCATAGATCCAGTCGGAAGGAGCGGCCGGCGCCGTGCCGGCTTCCAGCGCCGCGACGAACGCGGGATTGGCCGGCAGCGTGGACAGCAGCGCGATCGGGCCGTGGCAGACCAGCGCGGTGGTCTTGCCGCGGCGATGGAAGTCGGCCAGCAACCGGCCCAGCGCGGGATCGCTCAGCAGATCCTGCATCGGCGCATGGCCGCCGGGCACGTACACCGCGTCGAACTGGCCGTAACCCATCTGTTCCACCCGCGCCAGGCTCAGCACCGGCGACTGTGCCGGGCGGGTCAGCGCCAGCCGGTCCAGAAGATCCTGATGGGTCTTCAGTGCGTTGGCGTCGCCGCCGAAGTACATGGGATCCAGCGAGCCGCGATCGACCGTGGGCGCCACGCCGGACGGCGTGGCGAAAGTGACCTGATGGCCGGCGTCGAGGAAGCGTTTGACCGGCTGCATCAGCTCGTTGAGGTAGAAGCCGGTGGGGAACACGCGGCCGTCGCGCAGATCCAGGTGATCGGCATCGGAAAGGACGACCAGCACATGGGCGGCGTCGGCATGGGCGGCGGGGAGGGCCAGCGCGAGGGCGGCGGCCAGGACTTTGAGCGATTTCATGGAGGAATCCGGAACTGGGCCGCGGCTGCGGCGGGAGTGGTGCGCACTCTATTCCGCCCGGTTGAAGGTATAAACTCGCCCGCCGGCAAATGATTTTTCCCCTGGAGGCAAGGATGACGCGCCGATTCGATCATCTGGGCGACGTGGAGGCCTTCGTGGCCGTGGTGGACCAGGGTTCGCTGACGGCGGCGGCGGTTGCGCTCGGCACCACGCCGTCGGTGATCAGCCGCGCCATCGCGCGGCTTGAAAACCGCCTCGGCAACCAGCTGTTGCGGCGGACCACCCGGCGATTGGGGCTGACCGAGGCCGGCCAGCTTTACCTGGAACAGGCGCGGGCGGCGTTCGCACTGTTCGACGATGCCGAGCGCGCGGTGCAGGGGCGTGCCGGCATGCTCGCCGGCCGGGTCCGCCTGAGCGTGCCCACCACGTACGGGCACTATCGGCTGCCGGAAAAACTGGCGTGGTTCTCGCGCGAACATCCGCAGGTCCGGATCGAACTCAACATTTCCAATCGCAACGTCGATCTCGTCGCCGAAGGCTTCGATCTCGCCATCCGCCTCGGCGCACTGCCCGACAGCGGCCTGGCCGCGCGCCGGCTGGAAGACGCCGCGCTCTGCGTGGTCGCGGCACCCGCCTATCTGCGCCAGGCGGGCACGCCCGCGCGGGTGGCGGATCTGGCGGAACACGCGTGCATCCCGTTCGTGATGCCCAGCAGCGGACGCATCGCGCCGTGGCTGTTCCGCGACGGGGGCGCGGATACCGAATGGACGCCGCCGGATCGCCTGTCGGTGTCCGATGACGTGCTGGGCGTGGTGTCGCTCGCCGCCGGTGGCGCGGGCATCTGCCAGACCTACGATTTCATCGCCGCCGAATACCTGCGGCAGGGCCGGCTGATCGAAGTACTGCCGCACCTGCGCGGGCGATCGCGGCCGTTTTCGCTGATCTACGCCCCGCACCGGCGCCTTTCGGCGGCATCGCGCGCGCTCATCGACTGCCTCGCGGGAACGATGGACAGCGTGGCGCCACCTGAGCGATCAGTGCGCGATCAGCGCCCGGGCACGCCGTAGCGTTCCCAGTAACCCGGCTGCGGTGGAATCTGTTCCACCACATCCACCCGCACGCCGGCCGGATCCCGGGTCATGAAGCGACGCTGGCCCCAGGGTTCGTCGGTCAGCGGGTGCAGGATCGGCGCGCCTTCGTCGCGCAGCTTGCGGTACAGCGCCGCCGCGTCGGCGACTTCGAGCGTCAGGATCATGCCCCGGCCGTCGAAGGTTTCCGGGCCGGGCGGGCGGGACGGGTGATCCGGCGTCATGAACGCCAGCGTCGCGCCGCGGCTTTCGCCGTCCGCCGGACCGGACAGGTACACGAACCAGTCGGCCTCGAACTGCACTTCGAAACCGAAATGGCGCACATGGAAGTCACGCGCGGCCGTCATCGCGCGCGTGATGACGAGGGGATAGAGATCGCGCACGCGCACGGCCGGCAACGCGTCTGGCGCGGCGACCACATCGCGCGCATGCACGGGAGACGATGCCAGCACGCACAGGGCGAGCAGGGAAGGGAGCGGGATTCGGGCAGTACGCATCGGGGTTTCCTGGCAGGCGGCGCATGGACCGCCGGTGCCGGAACGATGCCCGGGTCAGATTGACAGCAGTTGCTCGATTGCGGCGATCGCCACGCCGGTGCCGTCTTCCGCGGCCATGCGCCCGCCCAGCTCCGCGGCACGCGCGCGGACATCGCGGCGGTCGGCGAAGGCGATGGCCCGGCCAAGCGCTTTGGCTTCCAGCCGCGTTCCGTTGACCGGCCTGTCGGCGATACCCAGCCGATGCAGGCGGTCCGCCCAGAACGGCTGATCGCCGGCGAACGGAACGACCACGGACGGAATGCCGGCGCGGACCGCCGAGTGGGACGTGCCCGAGCCACCGTGATGGACCGCCATCGCGGTGCGCGGAAACAACCAGGCGTGCGGCGTATCGCCGACGATGAAGAAATTGTCCGGCAGCATGCCCGCGTCCACACCGCTCCAGCCCGGATGGAACAGGGTCCGGCGCCCGCCGACCGCGTCGATCATCACCTGTGCCAGGCGCTGCCGATCGAAGCCGGCCATGCTGCCGAAACCGATGTAGATCGGTGGCTCGCCCGCCGCCAGGAAATCCGCCAGCGCCGCCGGCGGCGTCCATGCGGGCGCGGGCAACTCCCACTGGCCGCACATGCGGGCGTTGTCCGGCCAATCCGCGGGTTGCGGCAGCAGCGTGGGGGAAACGCCATACAGCATGGGGTGATCGGTCCATACCCGCTGGCGCGGCGGCAGCGCCAGCACGCGGGCCCGCGCGGCGTTGGTGGTGTGCCGGAACGCGCGCCAGAGCAACCCATTCACGGCGCGGTGACTAAACCGGTTGAGCATGCCGGGCACCAGCGCGGGCGGCAGGAACGGTGAGGCGAAGGCGCGCGTCGGCGAGATCGGGATGAGACCGGCGCCGATCACCGGAATGTCGAGGGATTCGCCCACCGACAGGCCTGCGAACGCGGCCAGGCCGGAAACGACGAGGGCATCGGCGTCCACCGCCGCCGCCTCGATTTCGCGCATCCAGTCCATGACGTTGGCGTTGGCGATTGCAGCCAGCGCCCGCGTGGTCTGGCCGAACCCTCCCTTGCGGTCGACCGCCGCGGCCAGGGCCTGGCCCGGCGCGAGTGCCTGGCGGATGTCGCCCGACAAGGGCGTCGCCGGTATTCCGGCCGAGCGCGCGCTCGCCAGCGTGGCGGCGTCGGCCAGCAGGTGCGTCTGGTGCCCGGCCGCGCGCAGGGCGATGCAGAGCGCGGCCAGCGGGCGGGTGTCGCCTTCGGTGCCGTAGGTTGCCACCGTGAATTTCATGGTCTTCTCCGGAAGGGCACGGATGCTGTACGCAAATACATGCACGACGTATACTTTTGTACATCGTACACGAATTCCGGCAACGGCAATGGACGACATCGAAGGAAGCGGGCGCCGGGCACGCAAGCGCGCGCACATGCGGGACCTGCTGGTGGGCACGGCCGCCCGCCTGTTCGAGGCGCACGGCTACGACGCGGTCACGATGGAGCAGGTCGCGGCGGAAGCCGACGTGGCCAAGCGCACGCTCTACAACCATTTCCCGACCAAGGAAGCACTCCTGGCGCGCTGGCTGGACGACCAGCTGGAACGGGATCTGGCGCACCTGCAGGCGAGCGTCGCCCGGCGCCGTTCATTCGCCTCGCGCGCGGCATGCATCCTCGATGCCTCGGCCGATTGGTGCGGTGCGCATCCGGAACACCTGATGGCCTACCTGCGCTATCGGTTCACCAGTCTGGGCAACGCAGGCGGCCAGGAGGATATCGAGGACGGCGGCATCGTCGTGCTCTGGGAGCGCCTGATCGTCGCCGCGCAGGACGCCGGCGAACTTGATCCCGCTCTCGACCCGGCACAGCTGGCGACCTGGTTCCACCATCTGTACCTGGCGGCCCTGCTGCGCTGGCTGACCGTGCCCGGCCTGTCGCTGCGACGCGAATTCGCGGATGCGACGCGGCTGTTCCTCAACGGCGCCGGGGTGCGCTGACCGCCACGTTGGCCGCCGGCACCGGCGAAGGCCGCATCCCGCAATCGGAACATTTCCTACAGACTCAAGATAAGCGGGCGGCATTGATCCGCCATGCCCGCAGGCATGTACTGGCCGCACCTTCGAGCCACTCCCGCGGACCACCATGTATCCCGACGCAGACGCCGACCAGATTGCCTTCTTCCGGACGCATGGTTACCTGGTCGTCCGGCAGGCCATCCCGCAGCAGGATCTGGACGCGCTGGAAAAGCACTGCGACGTGCTGATTGCCCAGAAGCACGAACTGGCCAACGACTGGGCGTGGCGCGAAGGCGAATCCCGGGAAAACCGCACCTTCCGCATCGTGCAGTCCTCTCCCAGCAAGGTCTGGGCGGAGATCGCGGAACAGCCTTACCGGCACTGGCTGGAACGGTTCGCCTCGCAGTTGATGGCGATGGACATGGCGTTCTGGTACGACCAGTTCCTCGGCAAACCACCCGGACACGGTGCGGTGACGGAGTGGCACCAGGACGAGGGCTACTGGGGCCGCAACCTTGCCGATCGCGGCATCACCGGCTGGATTCCCCTGCAGGACGTCGACGTGGTCAACGGCTGCATGCACTTCATCGATGAAGGCCATCGGCTGGGTATCCTGCCGCATCGCCTGGTCGAAGGCGTCCAGAGCGATCTGCTGACCTGCGAGGTGGACGAAACGCGAACGGTCGTCTGCCCGATGCAGCGCGGCGACGTGGCGTTCCATCATTCGAAGACTCCCCACATGAGCACCGCCAACCGGAGCGCCGCCTGGCGCAAGGCCGTCACCAATCATCTGCAGCAGCGCGGTGCGGGCGGGGAAGGGGATCCCTATCCGTGGCGGGTGAAGGTCAACCAGCGTACCGGCGAACGCAGGGCCGTCGGTGCCATGGCGGCGGACAAGAGCTGACGCCGGCGCGGCGCGCAGGTCCGGAAAGAACCCGGCAGTCGTCTACGTCGTCGTCCGCCCTGCCGAAGGAGACAAGCCGGACAGCATCGGAGCCGAGGTCCGGATGAACCACTCGGCAAACAGCAGGTTGGGAATCCAGCACAGCCAGGCGATCGCGGCGTACGCCGCCGGAAAGGGAATGCCGGCAATCTGGCTGACGGGAATGTAGAGGCGCAATGTCACCGCGGCGAAGGTGAGCGCGAAGCTGCGGATCATCCATGTACGGTGCGCCGCGACGTCGCCGGCGCGGATATGCCGGTACGCGAGCCAGGTACAGGCCAGCCAACACACGGCCAGCAACGCGAAACCGGCCCGCGCGATGCTGCCGCCCGACGATTCCAGTGCCAGCGACAAACCGGATATTCCTCCCACGCCGACACCCAGCACATAGGTGCGCCCCAGCCAACGGTGCACACCCACGAGGCGCGACCGTAGCCGGGCATTGAGCTGGAACGTGCCGATCGCCAGCGCCAGTGCGCTTCCCCCGAAATGCGACATCGCTGCGAAGGGACGCTCATCCAGCAAGGTGCGGACGAGGGACGGACGGAATTCGGGGATTGCCAGCAATGCCCCGGCGTAGCCGGCGACAAGCAGCGCCAGCAGTGTCATCGACAACCAGGCCAACGTTTTCCCCGGCATGCGCATGCTCTCCCCAGGTGCGTCCCCGCACGCCCCGGCATCATGCGCCACCGGGAGCACGCCGCGTAGTGCCGTTTGTCAGCGTGCCGTTCGTCAGGGCTCGAGCAGCCGGTATCGGGACGCGCCCGAACCGGAAGTGAAGGACACCCGAAGAGCCCGCTGCATCGTGCCATGCGGAAAGGGATATCCGGACCACAATGGCGGCGCCGGCCGCTGGTCAGAAGCGCAACACGGTTCCGCAAGAAGCGCACGGGCGGCGGTTTCTTCCTTGCGCGTCCCGGGATAAGAGCGTATACGTGATTGCACTGCGCGATAGCTGAGCTCGTTCCCGGAATGGGCGCCTCCCGGCCAACGGCGTGCGATCAATGCCTCGGGAGAGACATGAGGAACCACCGGCAAGTCTTCGTTCTCCACGTCGGAACCAGCCAATCGATTGGCCCGGCGGATCTCCGGGCCATGTGGGCGACCGCCTGCGAATCGCTCGACATCAGCGTCAACCGCAAGATGACCGGCGCCAGTCCTCCTTCGTACGGGTTGTGGGTGGGCGAGAGATTCGACCGGAAGTCCGCCGAGACGAGAATGCGCGGTCTTCTGATCGCGCGTGGCTATCGGTTCACTCTCACGAACACCGCTTTCTAGGAGGTTGCATGGCATTCGATATCGGCATCGGGAAATTCCGCTCCATGAGCGACGGCATCGTCGATGTCTGGGTCGACAGTTCGGTGGTGCGCCGGATCCTGCCCGACGTCGAATGGAAACAGGCCGGCATCAGCGTGCTGAGGGTGCCGGTATCGGTATGCAGCACGACCCGGCCGATGGCCGAAGGCAAGGAAGTGTTCCTGGGCAGCGAAGCGTTGAATGCGCAGAGCTTCGGCCAACTCGACTTTCACGGGACCGGCGATTTCAGGCGCGTGGGCCTAGGCAAACTCGTGCCCGTGCTGGACGACAGGCCGCCACCCCCGCCGGCGCGCAAGAACAGCTGGCGGTAATCCCGCCCGTTCCGCGACGCCCGGCACCGGCAACTGACCCAGACCCATGGCGATGTGCCGGCCGGGGTGATTCAATGACGGACCGCCGATGGGCAGGGAAGGGACATGAGGCATCGATTCCACTGGATGGCGCCGTTCCTGCTGTGCGCAGCGGTGCCATCCCCGGCGCAGGACTCCCCGTTTCCCGTCTCCGGCGCGCGCGCCGTGTTCAGCCAGGCGCAGTCGCTGTGCGAGGCGGACAGGGGCCGCTTGTGGGGCGCGTCGTTGTGCGGACCGATCATGCTGGTCGATCCGAATACCCGCCGCATCATTGCCTCGCACGCCGACGCCAACGGTGTACTGCGCGGTGAGGACGGGGTATTCGTCGGCGAACTGCCGGCGTCGGCGAACGCGGCCAACACCGCCGTCGAATGGTCCGGCACGCGCTGGACACAGATGCTGTGGCCGCTTCCGGACGACGAAGGCAAGCGCGGCACCCTGATCGCGCACGAGCTTTTTCATCGCCTGCAACCGGATTTGCCGATCGCGGACGCGAAGGGCGGCGACAATCCGCATCTGGACACGCTGGAAGGGCGTTACACGCTGCAACTGGAATGGAGGGCGCTGGCCAGTGCCCTCCAGGCGGGCAACGTCGCCGCGAAGCGATCCGCGATCGCCGATGCACTGGCATTCCGCGCGGAACGCTACCGTCGTTTTCCCGATGCCCAGGCGGACGAGGCGGCGCTCGAAACCAATGAAGGGCTGGCCGAATACACCGGCGTGATGATCGGGCACTCGACGCCGGAGACGCGCTTGCGGGCAGCGCTCCATGACCTGCGGACGCATGTCGATGATGCCAGCTTCGTGCGTTCCTTCGCCTACGCGACCGGCCCTGCCTACGGCCTGCTGCTCGATGAATTCGACCCCGGCTGGCGCAGGCATCTGGGCGAAAAGGCGACCGATCTCGGCACGCGCTTGCGCGAAGCGGCCGGCATCCAGATAAAGGGCGACGCCACGTCGCTGGCCGATGCCGCCACCCGTTATGACAGTGGCCCATTGCGTGAGGCGGAGACACGAAGGGAGCAACAGCGACTGGCGCAACTCCAGCGGAATCGGGAGCGGTTCGTTGACGGCCCCGTGCTGAGATTGGCCCTGAAGCACATGAGCGTCCAGTTCAACCCCAGCAACCTGCAGCCTCTCGACGGCGTCGGCACCGTCTATCCCAACATGCGCGTCACCGATGACTGGGGAACGTTGGAAGTGGAGGGCGGTGCAGTGATGAGCGCCGATTGGAAAACCGTGATCCTGGCCGCGCCGGAGCTGAGCGGATCCGCACCTCGGGGCCCGGGCTGGACGTTGACTTTGAACCCGGGCTGGACACTGGCACCTGGCCCGCGCGCCGGAGATTACGTGCTGAAAGAACCCGGTTCCTGACGCGAACGGTCGTCCTGTTTCGTGCGTTGGATGCCGTTGCCGCCGGACATCCATGTGTTCCGGCATGGCCTGCGATACAGCAATCAAATGCGACTGCACCATCGTTCGATTCTCGGCGGACAGCGGGAGAAGAAGTCGTGTAATCTCGTCCGCTCCAAGGAAGGAGATACCCATGGTCAGGACGATTGTGACGATGCTTTTGCTGGTTTCGATTACCGTGCAGGCGCGCGCGCAGCAATTGCACAAATGTGTGGATGCAAAAGGGCAGGCCAGTTACCAGTCGGCGCCGTGCAATGCGGACCAACGCGAGGTCTGGACGCGGGATGCGACGCCCGAGCCTTCAACCAGCCCCGGACGCACGACACGGATGCGCCCGCAGCAGGAAAAAGACCCAGCTCATTCAACGCGGATGTCGGGTACGCATCGGGCGCGCAGGCGCGCCGGCTCCGGCATCGGTGTTTCCCTGCCCGCGTATTCCAGCAAGAACCCCAACGCCTGCCAGGCCGCCAAGGACCAGCGGGAAGCCAGGCTCAAGGCCGCAGGAACAAGCCGCAGTTTCAGCCTGCTGCGCCGGCTCGACGAAATGGTCTGGGATGCATGCAAATAGCGATTGGGGAACTGGCGTGCTTCCTGTCTCTGTACCTGGTGAAGTTCGATGGTCGCGTTCGCGTAACAACGCGCGGGTATTTGAAAGTTGACAAGACGTTCATTGACGCCAAGAAGCGGCTCCATGTTTGGCCAACTGGAAGTCCAGGCCGGTAGCGTCGTAACCAGGGCCAAGGTTCAATCCCAACTTAGCGCTGGCTTGCCCGGCCAGCGCGTATGATCCAAGCGTCCATGATTCGTCCATCACGCAATCAGCCAATGGAAAACGTCGAAGCGATCGTTATGCAGTTGGAACGGGACCTGCTCGAGCCTGATGTACGCTCGGATGCACGGCGACTTGATGCGCTGATCGCCGATGACTTCCTCGAAGTGGGTGCCGCCGGTCGCGCTTTCGGCAAATCGGAAGTCCTTATCCGTCTTCCGGTAGAAGAAGAGGTTCTCTTCCAGGCCAGTGCCATGCAGGCACACCGGCTTGCCCCGGACGTCGTTCTCGTAACTTATGTCGTAGAGCGCTCGTACCAAGGACAAACCATCCGCTCACTTCGCAGCTCGATATGGGTCAGAAACCCAGGCGGATGGCAAATGCGGTATCACCAAGGCACTGCTGTCGCCGGATAAGTGCGCAAACCGATGCCGACCGGGGAGCTATCGCCATGCAAGAGGCGGTCGAGAAGCAGTTTCAGCAGCAGCCAGAGCCAGTAGTGGCGCCAGACACGCCGCGCCCGGCCCATTCCGGTATTTACATAATATGCATTATGCGAAATACGGTGCTGGGGCGGCTGGCACGGGTCTGGCGCTACTACTGGTCCCTGCTGCGGTTGGTGCTGGACCGGCTCTTGCCTCCCAAGCGGCTTTCCCATGCCGCCACAAAGAACCTGCTCCTTCAGTCGCCTTACTCTACTCTAGGGACCCCCTAGCCGCCCTCGCAGCGCTGTCAGCCGCCCTCGGGTGCCATCAACTGGGACCATCCGTTGGGCAGTCTTTCGAATGCCTGACCACCAATGCAGACGAAACCAAGTCGCTTGGCTTCGGAGCTACCCAACGGAGGTAGCACAACCACAGACGACGACGGCGCGGGCCGGCCAGCACGCCTGGACTCTTCCTGTAACAAACGTCGTTCACAGCGCTCACAGAGCAATCGGACACCCGGATGAGGGTTGAATCTGACCTCATCCCGGCTGCAATTCAGTGGCGTGGTGTCTTTAGCAGCCGAATTATGCGCAGCCCGAGGACCAGCTTCCATGCGTCGTACGCCCTTGCCGGCTGCGGATTGAACCTGAGAAAACCCCACAACGGGTACGACCAACAGCAACGACAGAAGAAAAATCCGTTTCATCGTTCTCCCTCCCATGTCATGCGTGGACTGTAGACCGACCGCTAGATCGTAGCCACCACGGCCGCGGAGCCAGGCCAGAGGGGCCCGGTGATCGTAACCGACCACCTCGCCATCGGCCGCATTGGGCGACATGCAGAACACCGGTGGATCCGTCGGATCGGCAAGCAGTCATACGCCGGTACGCTCCACGGCTGGAAGGCATTCGCGCCGTGAAGCGCGCGGCGTACTCCATCGGCGGCGTAGGGGCGTCGCGATCCACTGCAACATTGCGGTCCGAGGCAAAGGGCCATACGGCGAGCGGTCCAGTCCCTGGCACAACTTCCGGCCGCTTCCGAACACGGTCCGCCAGGGCACTGGCCCTGCCCGGCCACGCGCTGTTTAATCGGCGGGTTACGGAATCCAGGACTCGGGACGCTCCATGAAGATGACGTGCAAAGCCCCGTGGCGCCGTGGGCTGGCAGTACTGGCGCTGATGCTTCCCCCGCTTTTCGCGCTGGCGCAGACGCCGGCGATGACGCCGGACATCACCGGCAAGGAATTCGTCATATCGAAGGATGACTTCGACTATGACAAGCGCGTGGTCATGGTGCCGATGCGGGACGGGGTCAAGCTGTATACCGTCATCGTCGTGCCCAGGGGGGCGAAGAACGCGCCCATGCTGTTGACCCGCACGCCCTACGATGCGGCCGGCCGTACCCAGCGCACCGATTCGCCGCGGATGATCGACATCCTGCCGCAGGGCGACGAGGTGTTCGTGCGCGCCGGTTACATCCGCGTTTTCCAGGACGTGCGCGGCAAGTACGGCTCCCAGGGCGATTACGTGATGACCCGGCCGCTGCGCGGGCCGCTGAACCCGACCAAGGTCGATCACGCCACCGACGCGTGGGACACCATCGAATGGCTGGTCAAGCACGTGCCCGAATCCAACGGACGGGTTGGCATGCTCGGCTCCTCGTACGAAGGTTTCACCGTGGTCATGGCGTTGACCGACCCGCATCCGGCGTTGAAGGTCGCCGCGCCGCAGAGCCCGATGATCGATGGCTGGATGGGCGACGACTGGCTCAACTACGGCGCGTTCCGGCAGGTCAATTTCGGCTACTTCACCGGCCAGTTGACCAAGCGCGGCAAGGGGGTGTCGCTCCCCGGCGCCGGGCTGGACGACTACACCACCTTCCTGCGCGCCGGTTCGGCCGGCGATTACGCGCGGGCCAACGGGTTGGAGCAGATTCCGTGGTGGCGCAAGATGACCGAGCATCCCGCCTACGACGCGTTCTGGCAGGAGCAGGCGCTGGACCGGAAGATGGCCGGCACGCCGCTGAAGGTCCCGACCATGTGGTTGCAGGGCCTGTGGGATCAGGAGGATATGTGGGGTGCGAACCACAGCTATCAGGCGATGGAGGCGCGGGATACCGGGAACGACCTCAATTACCTGGTGATGGGTCCGTGGCGGCACAGCCAGGTCAATTATGAGGGACGCCACCTGGGCGCGCTCCAGTTCGATGGCGATACCGCGCTGCAGTTCCGTCGCGACGTGCTGAAGCCGTTCTTCGATCAGTATCTGGTCGAAGGTGCGCCGAAGGCGGATACGCCGCCGGTGCTGGTCTACAACACCGGCGAGAACCGCTGGGATCGCCTGCCGCAATGGCCGCGCAGCTGCGCCCGGGGTTGCCCCGCCCTCGCCCGCCCGCTGTACCTGCGCGCGGAAGGCCGCTTGTCGTTCCAGCCGCCCTCGGCCGGGGAAAGCGATTTCGAGGAATACATTTCCGATCCCGCCAAGCCGGTGCCGTTCGCGCCGCGCCCGGTGCGCTTCGGTGACCGCGACATGTGGACGACCTGGCTGGTCAAGGATCAACGCTTCGTCGACGGCCGGCCGGACGTGTTGACTTTCATCACCGAGCCGCTGACCGAGCCGCTGCGCATCGCCGGCACGCCCTGGGTGAACCTGCAGGCATCCACCAGCGGCAGCGACAGCGACTGGGTGGTCAAGCTGATCGATGTCTATCCCGAACAGATCGCGTCGACGCCCGAGATGGGCGGGTACCAACTGCCGGTGTCGCTGGCGATCTTCCGTGGCCGCTACCGCGAGAGTTTCGAGCACGCCAGGGCGATCGCGCCCGGCCAGACCCTGCCCTACCGTTTCGCGCTGCCGGAAGCCAACCACGTCTTCCTGCCGGGGCACCGGGTGATGGTGCAGGTCCAGTCGACCCTGTTCCCGCTGTACGACCGCAATCCGCAGACCTTCGTGCCGAACATCTACTTCGCGAAGCCGGCGGATTACCGCAAGGCCACGCAGCGCATCTGGCACACGCCGGACGCGGCGAGCTCCATTGAGTTGCCGGTGTATTGATGCCGCCATGCGCGGGGCGGAAACGCCCCGCGCGGCCCGCCGCGGCGGTCAGGCGCGCGGCGTCGCCAGGTCTTCCAGGATCGGACATTCCGGCCGGTCGTCGCCATGGCAGCGCCGGGCCAGGTCCAGCAGGGTCTGCTGCATGGCCTGCATTTCCTCGATCTTCCTGCCCAGATCGTCGGCGTGCGCGCGGGCGAGCTTCTTGACCTCCGAACTCGCGCGCGTCCGGTTGTCCCACAGACCAAGCAGGATTTCGATCTGCTTGATCGGGAACCCCAGCAGGCGCGCGCGCTTGATGAAGCGCAGCCGGTGCACGTCGTTGTCCGGGTAGAGCCGGTAGCCGGCGAAGGTGCGCGCCGCGGGCGCCAGCAGGCCGATGCTCTCGTAGTGCCGGATCATCTTGGCGCTGACGCCGCTGAGCGCGGCGGCCTCGCCGATGTTGTGCAAGCCCTGCTGGCGCGCTTCGGCCAGTTCGGGGCGCGGTGCGGATGCGGATCTGGGCATGGAATCTCCTAGCGATCCAAGGTGGGATGCCAGCGGCGCAAAAGCAAGGTGTTGGCGAGCACGCTGACCGACGACAGCGCCATGGCCGCGCCCGCCAGCACGGGGTTGAGCAGGCCCAGCGCCGCCAGGGGAATGCCGACCACGTTGTAGGCGAAGGCCCAGAACAGGTTCTGCTGGATCTTGCGGGTGGTCCGGCGCGAGATTTCGATGGCCGCAGCCACCAGCCGCGGATCCGGGCGCATCAGCGTGACTCCGGCCGCGTGCATCGCCACGTCGGTGCCCGATCCCATCGCCAGTCCCACGGACGCGGCGGCGAGCGCGGGCGCATCGTTGATGCCGTCGCCGACCATGGCCACGGTGCCGGTCCGCTGGAGTTCGGCGATCACCTCGGCCTTGCCATCCGGCAGTACGTTCGCGCGCACCTCGCCGATGCCGAGCTTGTCGGCAACCGCCTTCGCCGCACCGGGGTTGTCGCCGGAAATCATCACCGTCCGCAGGCCCATCGCATGCAGGCCGGCGATCGCCTCGGCGGACTGCGCGCGCGGTTCGTCGCGGAAGGCCAGCAGGCCCCGCAGCCGTATTTCCCCGCCCTGCTCCGCCGCCAGCCAGGAAACCGTGTGTCCCGACGCGCCCAGGCGTTCGCCCTGCGCCTCCTGGACGGACAGATCGACCCGCAGGTCGCGCATCAGCTGGGTACTGCCCAGCCACACGCCCCGGCCTCCAACCCGCCCGGTCAGGCCGCGCCCGGCCAATGCCCGGATCTCCTCGGCCGCGGTCACTTCCAGCCCCTGCGCCGAGGCCAGCACCGCCTTGGCGAGCGGGTGCTCACTGCCAGCCTGCAAGGCCGCGGCCAAGGCCAGCAGATCCTCGGTGGATCCGTGCACCGGCAGCAGTTCGGTCAGCACCGGACGTCCCTGGGTCAGGGTGCCGGTCTTGTCGAACGCCACGGTCGTGACCCGGCGCGCCACCTCCAGCGCCTCCGCATCCTTGAACAGGATGCCGGCCCGCGCCGCCACGCCGGTGCCGGCCATGATCGCGGTGGGCGTGGCCAGGCCCAGCGCACAGGGGCACGCGATCACCAGCACCGCCACCGCATTGAGGATGGCCTGGTTCCAGTCGCCGGTCGCGACGCCCCAGCCGGCGAAGGTGAGCAAGGCAATGCCGATGACGACCGGCACGAACACTGCGCTCACGCGATCCACCACGCGCTGGATCGGCGCCTTGCGCGCCTGCGCGTCCTCGACCAGGCGGATGATGCGCGCCAGCGCGCTCTCGGCGCCGACCGCCAGGGTGGTCACCGCGATCGTGCCTTCGCCGTTGACGGCGCCGCCGGTCACGCGGTCGCCGGGGTTCCTGGCTACCGGCAGTGATTCGCCGGTGATCATGGATTCGTCCGCGTGGGTCCGGCCTTCGAGCAGTTCGCCATCGACCGGAATCTGTTCGCCCGGCCGCACCAGCACCACGTCGCCGACCTGCACCTGATCGATGGGAAGCTGTACTTCACCCTGCGCCCGGCGCACGCGCGCGGTCGCCGGGCGCAACGCCTGCAGGGCGCGGATCGCCTCGGTGGTCTGGCGCTTGGCGCGCGCCTCCAGCCATTTGCCCATCAGGATCAGCGTGATGATGACGGCCGATGCCTCGAAGTACAGCGGCTGTGCGCCGTGGTGGGAGGCGCCGGCCAGCAGATGGTAGACGCTGAGGCCATAGCCGGCACTGGTGCCGAGCGCGACCAGCAGATCCATGTTGCCGGTCCGCGCCTTCAGCGCCTTCCAGCCCGCCTTGTAGAACCGTGCGCCCAGCCAGAACTGCACCGGCGTCGCCAGCGCGAATTGCAACCAGCCCGGCAGCATCCAGTGTTCGCCCCACAGCAGGCTGACCATCGGCAGCGCCAGCGGCAACGAAAGCAGCACCGCGAACCGCAGATGCCGGATTTCCTTCGACCCCGAGGCACGCGACGCCGTGGGCGCGTCCGGCGGGGACACGCGCGGCGACGCACCGTAGCCGGCAGCCACCACCGCGGCGATCAGCGCCGCATCGGTCGCGGGCCCGGCAACGCGGATGCGCGCGCTTTCGGTGGCCAGGTTGACCGTGGCTTCCACCACGCCCGGCACGGCGGCGAGCGCGCGCTCGATACGCGCGACGCAGGAGGCGCAGGTCATCCCCTGCAGCGTCAACTCGACTTCACGGGTGGCGAGCGCATAGCCGGCCTGCCGCACCGCCGCTTCCACGGTGTCCAGCGACAGCGGTTGGGCGGCACGCACTTCGGCGGTTTCCGTGGCCAGGTTGACCGATACCTCGGTGACGCCGGCGACGGCGCGCAGGCCGCGTTCGACCCGACCCACGCAGGATGCGCAGGTCATGCCCGCGATGCCGAAACGGAACCGTTCGTCAGGCGTATCCGACGGCGTGGCCGCGGGTCGGGAGGACAAGGAGGCATTCATGAGCGCAATCCAGGATTAGAGGGCCGGCAGATTGCGGCTTCCCATCGTGGGAAGGTCAACGGGGACATCCGTCCGCTTCGGCGGTTGACCTTCCCATGGGGGCAAGGCCGACAGTGGTCCGGCCGGCGATGGGCCGGTCATCTTCTTCGAGCCAACATGAAACTCACCGTTGAAGGCATGACCTGCGGCCACTGCGTCCGCACGATCACCTATGCGCTCCAGGCGCTGGATCCCGATGCACTCGTTTCGGTGGACCTGCCGGGCAAGACCGTCATGGTCCAGGGCAACGTCCGCCTCGCGGACGCGACCGCTGCGCTCGCCGCGCAGGGCTACGCCGTGGTCGCCAGCGATGTTCCGCCATCGGCGGCACCGGCGAATGCCGGTTCGTGCTGCGGCAGCTGCAGGGCCGCCTGAGCCGCGCCCGGGAACCGCCGGATTCCACCGGCGTTCGGTCCATCCAACCGCAGGCGCGCTGGATTTTCCTTCGCGCCCTGCATCAAGGGCGGGGCCACGCGCCGCCGCGGGCGGCGGCGCTGCAATACGACGTTCACATGCGCCTTCTAGCATCGCCGGGATTTGTCGAACGGCGGACGTGGGAGGACGCGGGTGTCGGATCGGACCGGGACAGGGGAACGCAGGGAACGCGCCCCGGATGATGTCGAGAGGACGCGCTGGTTCATGCATCACATCCTGCCGCACGAAGCGGCCCTGCGGCATTGGCTTTCGCGGCGCAGCGCGCCGGACGTCTTCGACATCGAGGACATCATCCAGGAAAGTTACGCGGTGCTGGCCGAACGCGAGCGGGTGGACGACATCCTGAATCCGCGCGCCTACCTGTTCCAGGTCGCCCAGTCGCTGGTGGTCCGCAACATCCGCCGGGCCCGCATCGTCCCGATCCTGGCGGTCGAGGATCTGGGCGCGGTGGACTTCGCCGACGAGGCCGCCACGCCGGAGCAGAGCGCCATCGCCCATGACGATCTGCGCCAGCTCGCGCGGGTGATCGCGAGCATGCCGGGCCAGACCCGCGAGGCCTTCATCCTGCGGCGGATACGCGAAATGCCCCAGCGGGAAATCGCCGCGCGGATGGGCATCTCGGAGAACACGGTCGAAAAACACATCGTCCGCGGCATCCGCTGGCTGGATCGGTGGTTCGCGAGTGGCGGAAACCCGCCCGCCCGAACCTCTAGTCAATTGGAGCGGGAAAGAAGGCGTGCCAGTGGAAGAGCGCGAAACCAGCCAGAACATTGACGAAGCCGCGGCGCGATGGGTGGCCAGAATGGACCGTGCGCCGCTGTCCGACGACGAGGAACGCGCACTGGATGCCTGGCTCGCCGGCGATCGCCGGCGCGTGGGCGCCTTCATGCGCGCCAGGGCGCTCTGGCTGCGCAGCGAGTCGGCGCGCGCATTGGGACCATACTATGACCCGGCGGGATTCCTGCCCGCCACGACTGCTCCCCTGCCCCGCTCCCCGGGCCCGCGCCGCCGGCGCTGGATGCAATGGAGCGGTGCGATGGCGGCCTCGCTGTTGCTGGTCGTCGCGCTCGCGGTGACCGTGCAGGCGCCCAGCGCCTATGCCACCGCCAAGGGCGAAATGCGCGTGGTCCCGCTCGGCGATGGCGCCACGGTGACCCTCAACACCGACACCCGCATCCGCATCTACGCGGAACAGGGTCGCAAGCGGATAAGGCTGCTGCGCGGCGAAGTGCTGATCGAGGATGCCAATCCCGCCGCATCCACGCGGGTCGAGGTGGACGGGCGCCAACTGACCGCGACACGCGCCAGCTTCGTCGTCCGCAGATTCGAAGGCCAACCGGCGCAGGTACTCGTGCAGGACGGCCGCGTGGAAGTCGCCAGTCCGGTCGACGCGCAACGCATGTCGCTGACCGCCGATACCGGACTGACGCTGCCCGCGGACACCCGGCAAGCCTGGCGGCCGACGCCGCTCGCCGCCGGACGGATGGGGCGCGAGCTGGCCTGGCGCGAAGGCAAGATCGCACTGCAGGGCGAAACCCTGGCGGAAGCCGCCGCCCTCTATGCGCGCTACAGCGATACGCCCATCGTCATCGCGGATCCGGAACTGGCGCGCATGCAGGTCACCGGACTGTTCGCCACGCACAACCCGATGGGTTTCAGCCGCGCGATCGCCGACGTATTCGGCGCGCAGGTCCATCGCGAACCGGACCGGATCGTCGTCCGCCGCGCGCATTAAATTTTTTTGACAGATAGCGGAAGGCACATCCGCCACGGCTCTTTGTTCTCAGTACCGCTCTCCAGCCGATACCGAGAACACACCCCCATGACCCGTTACAAGAAAGTCCTGTTGACCAGCGCCATCGCCGCCGCCCTGGCCTGCTCAGCGCAGGCGACGGCGCAACAGCGCACGTTCGAAGTTCCCGCCCAGCCGGCGGTCACGGCCATTCCCGAACTGGCCCGGCAGGCACAGGTGCAGATCATCGCGCCGGCCGGTTCGCTGGAAGGCATCGATACGCCGGCGATCGTCGGCGAGATGGACGCGCGCGAAGCGTTGCGGATGCTGCTGCATGACACCGGCCTGGAGATCAAATCCGACGAAGGCGGCGTCATCCTGTTGCAGAAGGCCGGCGCCGTTGATACCGAACGCACCCCGGACCCGAAGAACGGCAGCGGTGGCGTGCGCGGCCGCATCCTGAATACCGCGACCGGCGAATACGTGCGCAATGCGGAAATCCGCGTGGAAGGCACGCCGCTGGTCACCTACTCGGGCGACGGCGGCAATTTCCGCCTCACCGGCCTCCCCGCGGGCGAAGTGACCCTGGTGGTCCGCTACACCGGCCTGCAGGATGCGCGGAGCACCACCACCGTCGCGGGCGGCGAAGTCGCCACCCTGGACTTCGATCTGAAGGTTCCGTCCTACACGGCCACGGGTGGCGACGCCACCGAACTGGACATGATCATGGTCACCGCCAAGCGCGAAGGCCAGGCCAGCGCGATCATGGAACGGCGCGCGGCGATGAACGCCAAGAACGTCGTCGCCGCCGACAACTATGGCGCCCTCACCATGGGCGACGTCGGCGAATTCATGAAGTCGATGCCCGGCATCTCGCTGGACTACACCGAGGTGGATGCGACCGCGGTGCGCATCGGCGGCCTCGACCCGAAGTACTCGACCTTCACCGTGGACGGCGCACGCATGGCGACCGCCACGTCCAACAACAATACCGGCCGCCAGAACTCCTTCGAGCAGATGTCGATCACCGGAATCGAGTCCATCGAGCTCAACAACACCCTGACCGCCAGCATGGACGCCGATTCGCCCGGCGGCCAGATCAACCTGCGCAGCAAGTACGCGTTCAACCGCACCGGCCGCCAGATCGTGGCGCAGCTCGGCGGCGTGGGCACGTCCGACTCCACCCTGTCGCGCAAGTATTTTCCCGACGACCGCAAGCACTCCACCCTGTATCCGTCCGCGCAGTTCGGCTTCGGCGACGTGTTCATGGAAGGCCGGCTGGGCGTGGAGTTCAACACCAGCTACAACGCCAACTACGTGCAGCAGGATCGCATCCAGACCGACTGGTCGTACCTGCCGGACGGCCGGGTCATGCCGTACCGGGTGATGTGGCGCCCGGGCCCGAAGATGACCAGCCGCACCGCGGCCAACCTGAGCACGGACTACCAGATCACCGACGAACTGGTGTTCTCGCTGCGCAGCACCTATTCGTTCTACGACGTGGAGTATTTCAACCAGTACACCTTCCTGTACTTCGGCACGCCCACCGCCTCGTACGCCACGCCGGACTCCACGCCGACCCACATCGTGGTGAACCCGGACGGCAACAACACCCGCCTGCGCACCGAGTACTCGCACCGATACGCGGGCACGCCGACCTACACCATCGCGCCCAAGCTCGAATTCAAGGGCGAAACCGTGGAAGCCACGCTGCGCGGCAGCTACTCGCGGTCGGAGTTCAACTTCCGCGACAACAGCGAAGGGTTCTTCCAGCGCACCGACAACTGGCTCACCGGCATCGGCTTCACCATGGATCGTCCCAGCGAAAGCTCGAACGCCTGGACGCTCAACCAGACCGCCGGCCGTCCGTGGGGCGACCCGACCAGCTTCAACCGCGACGCCGACATCGGCAACAACATCCGCACGGCCGAGTCCGACGCCGTCAACGATCAGTACGGCGCCTACCTGGACCTCAAGAAGCAGCTGACCATCCGCGACCTGCCGGTCACCCTGATGGGGGGCCTGGGCAGCCGCAGCAACGATTGGCGGACCAATGAAGGGTCCTACCAGCAGTTCCAGTACGTCGGTCCCAATGGCGACCTCAGCCAGCAGGATCCCGCGGCGGTCATCCCCTGGACCCATCATTACCAGTTCGCGATCCACGGTTTCGACGCCGGCAACATGAACGCGCAGAACTGGCGCGCGGACAGCCATTACGCGATGTACGACATCTACCGCGCGCATCCGGAGTATTTCGTTCCCGATGCCGTCGGCAACCTGAAGCGCGTGCTCGACAACAACAAGCGCATCCAGGAGCAGGTCGATGCCGCGTACATCGAAGCGCAGACCCGCGTCGGTGCCGCCCGCTTCGATCTCGGCCTGCGCTACGAGAAGACCCGCACCGCCGCGCGGGTGGCGAGCGTGCGGCCGGTGAGCGAAGTGACCGAGGCCGGCCTGGCCGTCAACACCGTGGAAGGCCTGCTGTACCAGTACAACAACGGCGCCTACTCCATGCGCCGCGGCGAGTACGAGGACTGGTTCCTGAGCGGCGGCATCAAGTACGACTTCAGCGAGCGGCTGGTGGGCCAATTGGCCTTCAGCCAGTCCATCCTGCGTCCCGACTACGGCAACCTGGGCGGGGTGGTGTCGGTGAACGACGACACCCTGATCGTCACCGTGCCCAATCCGCTGCTCAAGCCCGAACGCTCCACCAAGTACTACGCCAGCCTGCAGTACTACCTGGAACCGTCCGGCATCGTGGGCCTGTCGTACTACAAGCTGGACATGACCGACATGCAGGTCACCGGCATCACGGTAAATCCGGAGGACGTGGGGTTCGATCCCGACGAGTACGCCGGCTACACCTTCCGCAGCGCCCAGAACCTGCCCGGCACCAGCACCAACGAAGGCCTGACCCTGGAATACAGCCAGCAGCTCACCTTCCTTCCCGGCGCGCTGCGCGGCCTCAGCCTGTATGGCTCGTACACCAGGATCCATCCGGATGGCGTGCGCCAGAACATGCCGGAAGAGGCGGCCAACTGGGGCCTCCGTTACAACTACGGCCGCTTCGACCTGCAGATCAACGGCAACCGCCAGGGCGAATACCGGGTCAGTGCGCTGAGCAACACGCCGACCACCGCCAACAACGGCGTTCTCTACCACACCGCCCGCGAGCTCTGGAACATCAGCGCGAGCTACAAGCTCACCGACAACATCGAACTGCAGCTTGCCGGCCGCAACATCTTCAACGAGCCCGACATCATCTATTCCAACGTGCCGGGCCGGGTCCAGCAGTACACGGTTTACGGCTCGATGTGGAATTTCGGAATCAAGGCGCGGTTCTGATCCGCGGTGCCGCCTCCTGCGAGCGTGCGCCTCCGGTGCACGCCGCCGGGGTTCCCTTCCCCGCGTGCGGATGACTGCCATCTCGCGCTCGCACGCCACGTCTCCTCTCTTCCGACCGCCATGCCGTTCCGCTCCCTCCCCGTACACCCGAATCGGTGCCGCCCGGGCCGCGTTTCCCGCCTGATCCGTGCCATGGGCTGCGCCGGATTCCTGCTCGGATCGATCTCCGCCGCGCAGGCCGCCACCGCGTGGTCGATGACGGGACCGCCGCCGCCGCTCACCCAGAACGGCGGCACCTGGCCGTCCGGCCATGTCCAGGGCATCGCCGTGGATCTGCAGGGCGGCCATGTCTATTACTCGTTCACCAATCTCCTGGCGCGGTACGACTTCAGTGGCCGGTTGATCGGCACGCTGGTGGGCTGGACCGGCCATCTCGGCGATCTCGATTTCAATCCGGCGGACGGCAAGGTCTACGGTTCCCTCGAATACAAGGCCGACGCCGCGTTCTACATCGCGATCATCGACGTGGATCGCATCGACCGCGTCGGCATCGATGCGGGCACCAGCGACATCCTGCGCACGGTCCATCTGCCGGAAGTCGCGCGTGACTACACCGCCGACATGGACGGCGACGGACGCTTCGATGGCGACGTCGCCGGGACGCGGGATCACCGCTACGGCTGCTCCGGCATCGATGGCGTGGGGTTCGGTCCCGCCTTCGGCCAGCCGGACGGTCCGCGCCTGTTGACCGTCGCCTATGGTGTTTACGGCAACACGGAGCGCGCGGACAACGATCACCAGGTGCTGCTCCAGTACGACGTGCGGGACTGGCACGCGATCGCCAGGCCGCTCAGCGAAGCCGCGCCGCATCGCAGCGGCCCGGACGCGCCGCAGGGCAAGTACTTCGTGCGTACCGGCAATACCACGTATGGGGTACAGACCCTGGCCTATGACGAAACGCGGCAACGCTGGTTCCTCGGCGTGTATCCGGGGCGCAAGGCGGCCTTTCCCAATTACCGGTTGTTCGCCGTCGACGCGGCCACGGCGCCGGTGATCGGCGATCTCGTCGGTGTCCCGGCTGCCGGCGGCGAGGGCTGGGAACGAGGACGCCTGCTCGCCCTGTCCGACGACGGCCTGGAAGACGCCGCCACCGGCGTGCGCGGCTGGCACCAGAAAGCCGACGTGGGCCTGCAGCCCATTGGCCACGGCCTGTTCTATCTGGCGCGGAATGCGGGCGATCGCCACGCGCAGACCGCCGACATCACCCTGATGCGCTGGACGGGAGACGCGCGGACGCCGTTCGTGCCCGCCACCGCGGAGAACCTGCCATGAGCCTCGACATCGATCGTCGCCGCCTGATCATCGGCGGCAGCCTGGGCCTGGGCGCGCTGCTGCTGCCCGGCGGACGCGCGCTCGCCGCCGGACTGCTCGGCGCGCGCGGTTTCACCCACAACGTCGCGAGCGGCGAGCCCGGCGCAGAATCGATGCTGCTGTGGACGCGCTACGTGCCTGCGGCTGGTGTCGACGAAGTGCGCCTGGACGCGGAAGTGGCGCTGGATCCCGGCTTCACCCGCGTGGTGTCCGGCGGAAGCCTGCGCACCGGCGCGTACCGCGACTGGACCGCCAAGCTGACCGTGGACGGCCTGCGTCCGGGCACGACCTACTGGTACCGCTTCATCGCACCGGACGGCAGCCGCTCGCCGACCGGCCGCACCCGCACGCTGCCCGATGGCCCGGCCAGCCGCTTCGGGCTGGGCGTGTTCTCCTGCTCCAACCTGCCGATGGGCTGGTTCAACGCCTATGCGCACGCCGCCGCGCGCGACGACCTGGACCTGTGGCTGCACGTCGGCGATTACCTTTACGAATACGGCATCGCTTCCTACAAAGAATCCGACCGGGTCGCCACGCGCGAAGTCATGCCGGCGCACGACCACGAGATGATCAGCCTGGCCGACTATCGCCTCCGCTTCGCCTGTTACAGGGCCGATCCGGACCTGCAGAAGCTTCACCAGAGGGCGCCGATGGTCGCGCTCTGGGACGATCACGAAATCACCAACGACAGCTGGGAAGGCGGCGCGCAGAATCACCAGGCGCAGCCCGAGGGCGACTGGAACACCCGCCGGGCCGCGGCGATGCAGGCCTACCGCGAGTGGATGCCGACCTCCGAAGAGCCCTGGAAAAGCTACGCCATCGGCGCATTGGCCACCCTGTACCGCACCGAGTCGCGGGTGCTGGCCCGCACCCGTCCGCCCGCCGGGGAATTGGCCGCGGCGCACCAGGCTGCGGATCCGGACACCGCGCTGCGCCATTTCCGCGACGGCGCCTGGCGCGATCCGGCCGCCACCCTGCTGGGTTCGGAGCAGGAATCCTGGCTGGCGCGCGAATTCCGCCGCAACGCCGCTTCGGGCTGGCAATTGGTCGGCATGGGCACCATCATCGGGCGCACGCTGATGCCGGAGCAGATGCCCGGCTGGGTCCGTCCCGAAGCCGGCGAACGCGTCGCCGACAAGTTCCGCCGCGACGTGCGCGCCTCGCGGCTGGGGCTGCCGATGTGGATGGATCGCTGGGACGGCTATCCCGCGGCACGCTCGCGCCTGCTGGATGCGGCGCAGCAGGCGGATGCGGATCTGGTGATGCTGTCCGGCGACAGCCACAACGCCTGGGCCTACTCGCTCGTGGAGGACGGGCGCGCGGCGGGCGTCGAGTTCGCCGGCCACAGCGTGACCTCGAACGGCATGGAGGGACAGCTGGCGGCGGACCCCGCGGATGTCGCGCGCGCCTTTGTCGCCACCAATCCGGAACTGGAATGGGCCGACACTCACCGGCGCGGGTACATGATGATCGACATCACGCCGGAGCGCGTGACCGGTGAATGGGTGTTCCTGCGCACGGTCAAGGCGCGCAGCCCCGACGTGGCGGGTACGCACCGGCTTTCGGTCAAACGGGGACGCCGCCGGTTCGGCGCCTGACCGGCGCGCGGGCTTCACCGCGAGGCCGCATGCCGGATTACCGGGCCGGCGCTTTGCAGTGCCGGTCGATGAATGTCTCGTGCAGCGGCATCGCTTCGACGCACCTGGCCAGCCCTTCGCGCACGCGTTCGACGAACGCCACCAGGTCGCCTTCGGGCATTTCGTCCACGATCGGGTGATAACCGCGCGGCACGATGCGCTGCCCCAGCATCACCTGCACCCAGCTCGGCAAAGCGAAGAAGTCCTCGCCGTAACGGAAATAGCGTCCATCCAGGCGGAACAGTTCGATCGTTTCGCGCAGGGTGTCCGGTATCGCCATCATGCGGCAGTGGTTCCAGAACGGCGAGTCATCGCGTTCGGTCGCGTGGTAGTGAAGCACGAGGAAATCGCGGATCCGCTCGTACTCGAACGCCGAGTCTCGGTTGAAGCGCTCGCTCAGCATCGGGTCGAAACGGCGGTCGGGGAACAGCCCGAGCAGGCGCTGCAGGCCCGACTGGACCAAGTGGATGCTGGTGGACTCCAGCGGCTCCATGAATCCGCCCGCCAGGCCCAGCGCGACCACGTTGCGGTTCCAGAAACGGCGGCGCCGGCCCGCGGTGAAGCGCAGTAGCCGCGGCTCGGCGAGCGCCAGCCCGTCGAGATTCGCCAGCAGTGTCGCCGCGGCCTCGTCGTCACCCAGGTGCCGGCTCGAATACACGTATCCGTTGCCGACGCGGTGCTGCAATGGAATCCGCCATTGCCAGCCGGCGGCACGCGCGGTGGAACGGGTATAGGGCGTCAACGGCCCCGCGCTCTCCGAGGGGACCGCCACGGCCCGGTCACAGGGCAACCATTCCGACCAGTCCTCGTAGCCGGTCTTGAGGACCTGCTCGATCAACAGGCCGCGGAAGCCGGAGCAATCGATGAACAGATCGCCTTCGATGCGCTCGCCGCTTTCCATCACGACCGCTTCGATGAAGCCGTCCTCGCCGCGCTGGATCGCATCGACCACCTTGCCCTCGATGCGCGTAACGCCCCGGCGTTCGGCCAGCTCGCGCAGGTAACGCGCGTACAGACCGGCATCGAAGTGGTAGCCGTAGGCGATATCCGCCAGCGGCGATCCGGCCGGCGCGTCGTCCGGGCGGGTCGTGAACCGGCATTGCGGCGCGGCCACCGTCGGCAACGAATAATCGCCGATGCCCGCCACACGCCCGGCCAGGAACAGCTTGAGCCAGAACTGATGGAACGGCAGTGGCCCGAGCGAACGCCCGAGCGTGCCGAAGCCGTGGAGGTAACTGTCGCCGATGCGCGCCCAGTCGTTGAACTGGATGCCCAGCTTGAAGGTACCGCGGGTGCGGGTGACGAAATCGGATTCGCGGATGCCGAGCACCTGGGCATTGAACAACCGCATGTGGGGGACGCTGGCCTCGCCCACGCCGATGATGCCGATTTCCTCGGATTCGATCAGGCGGATGTCCGTTCCCCGGCCGACGAAGGTGGCCAGCGTCGCCGCCGCCATCCAGCCGGCACTGCCGCCGCCGATCACCACTACGCGCCTGATTCGGTTGCCGGTATCCGCCATGGCCTTCCCCTCCCCGGGATCGCCTTGCCGCCTGCCAATGAAAATCCCCCTCGCCGGCGAGCGAGGGGGATGGATACCACGACTCAGAACTTGTAGGTCAGGCCCAGGTACAGGATGCGGCCGGAGTACGTGTTGGAGTACGTGCGGGCATCGGTGTCGTTGCCCAGGTGCTGCCTCAATTCCGATTTCGTCGCATTCAACACCGAACCGGTCAACGTCAGATAGTCGGTGATGTTGTAGGCGGCGTTCAGATCCAGCTGATCGTAGGGCTCGCTGTAGATCGTCAAGCCGTTGTCCAGGTTGCCGATGACTTCGCCGCGACGGTTGTAGGAGGCACGGGCCAGGAACTTGTCGTTCTCGTAGAACACCGTGAGGTTGGCCTGGTTCTTGGCGCTGCCTGCCAACGGCGATTCCCCTATCCTGTCGCCGTCGAGCACGATGGAGGCCAGGTTGGTGTCGTTGTAGGTGTAGTTGGCCTGGAAACCGAATCCGGTATCGAAGGTGTGCTGCGCATACAGTTCCACGCC
>Ga0182741_1000206_pt1 | contig 92506 bp, 86 predicted proteins | sample eDN5th37CBELigOP_FD_128874 | JGI IMG/M metagenome (GOLD analysis project Ga0182741, IMG submission 128874) | Enriched Organic Plus compost microbial communities from Emeryville, California, USA - eDNA 5th pass 37_C BE-Lig OP (version 2) (version 2) ...
GCGAGCTCGCGCCCGACGAGACACCCGACGGCCGCCCCGGCATCAGCGCGCTCCTCTTCACCATGGACTCCGCCAGCCTCGCCAAGCGCCTCGTGGAGCGCATCGGCCAGACCGTGCTCACCTGTCCCACCACCGCGTGCTTCGACGGACTCCCCGACGCCGCCGAGCGCATGACCGTGGGCCGGTCGCTGCGCGTCTTCGGCGACGGCTTCCAGGCGAGCAAACTCGTAGCGGGCGTGCGCTACTGGCGCATCCCCGTGATGGAAGGCGAGTTCCTCGTGCAGGAAGAGTTTGGGAAAGTGAAAGGAGTGGGCGGCGGCAACTTCCTCATCCTCGCCGAGAGGGAGGAAGCCGCGCTCGCTGCAGCCGAGGGCGCGGTGGAAGCGATGCGCGGCTCGCCGGGAGTGATCCTCCCCTTCCCCGGCGGGATCGTGCGCAGCGGCAGCAAAGTGGGATCGAAGCGCTACAAGGGAATGATCGCGACGACCAACGACGCCTTCGCGCCGACCCTGCGCGCCATCACCAGCACCGAGCTCCCGGAGGGAGTGAACTCCGTGTTCGAGATCGTGCTCGACGGTCTCGATCCGACGGCGATATCCGACGCGATGCGCAAAGGCATCGACGCCGCGTGCCGTCCCGGCGTGTTACGGATAACGGCCGGGAACTACGGCGGGAAGCTGGGGCCGCACCACTTTCATCTGCGGGAGATCATGGGCGGGGAGGGGTCGGGGAAGGGTTGAGCGAGGCGCCGAGGATAGCTGCAGGAGTGCAGCAGCGGTGCATCAAAAGAATCCACCCGCGGGGAGCGAGATAGGCGGTTCAGCGAGCTCGATCTTGGTGAGCGATTCGCCACTTGGCGACCTCATGCGGGCATCAGACCTAACCTCATAGTTTACTACTGACCGTCTAAACCCTTCGACATTAAAGCTTTTTAATCTTCCGGCCATCACTGTCGGAAATGTGCTGCAGTATGTATCCTCATGTTTGCTGGATCGTCAACTGACGTAGCACAGGCTGTCACGTTTAGTTACACCTGTGTTCCGTGGAGCGATCAGCATTGCGGTAGGTAGCACCGGCGGCACCGCAGTCGTTGGACAAAACCGCGTCAAAAATCCCCCCCAACTCCGCAGGAACACACCCACCAGCCGGTCGATAGATCGTCCGGGCTACCTATCCTCGTCCGTCAGCCCTCGTGGTTTTTCCTAGTGAAGACCGCAACAACTGATTCACGGCGCTTCGCGCCGTACGAGCCCCCGAAGCCGGAGGTCGATACCGAAACCGCGATGAGCGCGGTACCGAGAGCTTCGAGGGCGTTGCAGAAGCACGCAGGAAAGAATCTTAGAAGGCACATGTGCAGATCGGCGCTCCGCGTATGTGCGCTGCTGATCATGGATGGCGCGGCATTCCTTCTGCTGCGCAGCGTAGTGCGCGCGCTGAGGCTCTTCGCCTCGGGCAGCACGCATGCCGACTTCATCCACTGGCTTTTCGCCGATGGATATCTTGGCGGATGGCAGTACGCGGCAGCACTGATACTCGTCCTTATCTCGCGCGGCACCTACGGCTCCGGTGACGCCCGCCGGGACCCGGGTCGCGTACTCGCCGCGTGCGCGCTCGCTACCGCGCTTCCGCTCTGGGCGTCGCTGTGGACACAGCCGATCCTGCAGACGGCCGGGCAGTACATTCTCACCGTACCACCGGCGTTCGCGATCGTATTCGCATTCCGGCTGTTGCTCGACCAGCTCATCGTCAGGTTCGCCCCGCACCCCGGTGCCGGTACGCTGAGCCGCGCCATCCTCGTCGGCCACGCGGGCGAGTGCATCGACATGCGTGGCAGACGCGCACTCACCGAGAGGGGCGGCATCGACGTGCTGGGATTCGTGGACGTGCAGCCCCAGGCCGCGCGCGGCTCGCTCGGCACCATCGACGCACTCGAAGCACTCCTCCTCGAGCATCGCGCGGACACGCTGATCCTCTGCGGACCAGTCGACGACAACGCAGTGCTCAACGTGATGCGAGCGGCTCGTACTACCGAGTGCCAGGTGCTCACCGCCGCGCGTCGCTTCGAGCTTGCGGGGATCGTGCCGTCGATCGTGTGGCGTCGTGGTCAGCCCTTCATAATGCTCAGACGAGTGGGGCTCCGCTGGCAGCAGCTCGTCCTGAAGCGCATCCTCGACATCGCCCTCTCGATCACCGCGCTGGTCATACTCTCCCCGCTCATGCTACTCATCGCGGCGGCCGTGCGGCTCGAGAGCAGGGGACCCGCATTCTTCAAGCAGCGCCGCGTGGGACGCCATGGTCAGGCATTCGGATGCTTCAAGTTCCGCTCGATGTACACCGATGCGGAGAGACGTCTGCGGGAGGATCCGCAACTATACCGCCTGTACGTCGAGAACGACTTCAAGCTGCCCGAGGATGTTGACACGCGCATCACTCGCGTGGGCCGATTCCTCCGGCGAACCAGCCTCGATGAGCTCCCACAGTTGTGGAACGTGGTGAAGGGTGAGATGTCGTTGGTTGGTCCACGCCCCATAGTGCCGGATGAAATCCGCCACTACAACGGGGAGGCCTCACTGCTGCTGACGCTGAAGCCCGGGATCACGGGTGCGTGGCAGGTGAGCGGGCGCAGCACACTGCAGTATCCCGAACGGGCCACGGTGGAGCTGGAATACGTGGAGCAGTGGAGTTTGATGTCGGATCTCTGGATACTCATACAAACGATTCCTGCGGTGCTTACTAGGCGTGGAGCGCATTGATCCGGCAATGGACGGGCACCTGTCTTGAACATAATCAACGATCCACTGCGCATCGCTATTGATGCAATGCAGGTCGGCGCATCTCCAGCCGGCATCGGCCGCTACATTATCGAGCTCATACAAGCCTTCGATGAGTGCGTCGACGATAGCACCGGAGTCGAGATAACCGCGTATACCTCGGCCTCTTCGCATGCCCTAATCACATGGAAGCCGAGCAGGGTAAAAGTCGTCGCGATCGGAGGAGCCGGAGATACCAAAAGGCGGATCTTCAAGCAGCAGTACGTGCTTCCTGGAATGATCAACGGGAGCGCCGACATCATCCACTATCCGGATTATCTGACGGCCGTGCGTAACACTGTCAGAGCCGTCGTGACAATTCATGACGTGGCGTTTGCTTCGGATCCTCGCTTCTACACGCGACCACAGCGCATTCTCAGGAAAGTGATGCATCCGGTCGCGCTTCGGTCGGCCGAGACGATCGTCGTAGACTCTCACTTTACACGTAGAGAGCTTCTTCGGTACTTCCCTGGAGTCGACCAGGACAAGGTCCGCGTGGTATATCTAGGTATCTCGCCTGCCCAAGTATCTAGCGAAGCGGTCCGCGCGGAGCTTCGAGCACGTCTTCGGTTGCCGGATCGCTTCATCCTATCAGTCTGCACTCGGGAGCCGAGAAAGAACCTCGATCGCCTTCTTCACGCGTTCGGCCGCTGCCCGGAGCTCTCTGATGAGCACCTAGTGCTGGTAGGAGGGGCTGGGTGGGGTCAAGACTCATTGGCCGTGATAAAGGAGTACGGCCCAACCCTCGCCCGTCGCGTCATCGTCACAGGGTACGTGAGCGAGCCTGAGCTCGCTGCTCTTTACCATATGACATCGGCCTTCGTTTACATATCCCTGCACGAAGGTTTCGGGCTACCGCCATTGGAAGCACTCTCTCACGGAGTACCGGTAGTTGCCTCGGACATTCCGGTGCTGCACGAGGTAATAGGCGACAACGCATTGTTCGTAGATCCGCACGATATCGACCATATCGGTGCGGGACTCAGAACTGCCCTGGATAGCCATGATTGGCGTGGTAAGTTCGCTCGTCGTGGACAGCAGCATGTGCAACGTTACACTTGGCGTCAGTGCGCGACGGAGATGCTCAGTATCTACGGCGAGGCAGCAGCCAGAAATGGAAACTGAACTCTGCACACAGAGCACGGCGGATGCTTACGGTCGGACTCGCGCCGTCTCTCCTGCTACCGCATCGTAAAGATCGAGAGTGCGTTTCACCATTCTCTCGCGGGAGAACTCTTCCGCTATACTGCGTGACACATGTCGGACCTGCGCTCGATTCCGAAGTATTTCTAGAGTTCTCTCGAGGGCTGCAACCAGCAATGACGTTTCGTCGCCATCGACCACGAATCCGTTTACTCCGTTGCGCACACAGGCACTCGCTCCACCCACACTCGTGGTCACAGCAGCGCACCCGCAGTTCAACGCTTCTATCAGTGCGTATGGAAAGCCCTCGTAAAGGCTGGTCATCAGGAAGATGTCAAACGCTGGGATAATATCACGCCCTCTCACCTCAGCAAGCCAGATGATGCGGTTTTCCACACCGAGTTCCTTGGCCATCGCCCGGGTGCGTTCCGCTTCATCGCCGTTGCCGGCCATAATGGGCGTGATATCGTCGTGCAAGCTGAGCAACTGTGCTATCACTCGCACTGCCTTGTCAGGGGCTTTCTGCCTTACAAACCGTCCAAGAAAACCTACGACAACTGCATCATCGGCAATCCCGTACTGGCGTCGCACACGGCACCTTGTATTCATGACGTCCGTCCAGTCCCACAGCTCTACACCATTCGCTATCTCGACCATTTTCTTGGGGTCTATGCCAAGGTCACAGGCATGTGCTCTCTCCTCGGCCGACGTTACGATGATACATTCGGTCATGGTCGCGAGCGCCCGTTCTACACCACCGAATACAACACGAGCGAACGGCGTCAACTCGGGATTCATCGTGTACCACGCATTGGGGGTGTACACGACCGCGCGTGCGAGTCCCCAGTGCGCGAGCCGAGCCAGCGCTCCCCCCTTGCTACTATGGCCGTGAAGGATATCCAGCTGCCCGAACTGGCGTACCGCCCGACGCAGCTCCTCGATTGCTCGAATATCCCTTATTCCCGGCGACCGTCGCATCGCGATCGGTACCGCGGTGTAGCCGAACTCCGCGCGTCGATCCAGACGCTCCTTGAAACCGTGATCGACGCGGTTTTCGGAGTAAACCAGTAGGAGATCATGTCCAGCGGTCGCCATCCCTTCGGCGATGTCGAGAACATGCTTTCCGATCCCCCCACCGCAAGCTTCCGAAACCAACCCAATTCGATATGGCATTTGTACCCGCGGTTCGTTGGCCAAGCCGCCACACGTTGCGGCGGACGACATGAGCTGATGAGTTTTCCTGCCCTAGGTGCGGCAGTACTTCGTTACCGGCGCAGGTCGCACGCGTCAGCTTCGGGACGCACTACGATCGACACGATTGACGTTATTGCCCCATTCGGCAAATGACGATCGCCATCTCTGTGATAAATTACTACGATCTCAAAATAACCCACGATAGCATAGAGGAAGGACATCCCGGATGGACATACGATCTGGACGAATTACGCTTTTCCGGCCCTATGTGACTCAACAGGCACGGGACAGAGTAGATCAGGTTCTGGCAAGTGGCTGGATCGGCCAGGGCCCTGTTGTAGCAGAGTTCGAGCAACGGTTCGAGGAGGTCGTTGGCGTACGTAATGCTGTCGCGGTGAATAGCGCTACCTCGGCTCTGCATCTTGCTCTTACATGCCTCGGCATCGGGAAGGGAGACGAAGTAATTACCACTGCACAGACATTTGTGGCCACGAGTCTCGTCATCCTCCAGAATGTAGCGTTGCCGGTATTTGCGGACATTCAGTACCACACCGGTAATATCGACCCGGCAGACATCGAGCGACGTATCACGGAACGTACCAAGGCGATCTTAGCAGTGCACTGGGGTGGCTACCCGTGCGATCTCGACGAAATCCAAACGATAGCCGCGAAGCACGGCCTCCCAGTCATCGAGGATGCCGCCCATGCCATTGGTGCTACATATCATGGCCGCCCAATCGGGATGTCCTCGCGTTTTACATGCTTTTCCTTTCAGGCCATTAAGCACCTCACTACGGGAGACGGCGGGATGATCGTTGCTCCAGCAGATGAGGATTATGAAACCGTCAAGCGTCGGCGCTGGTTCGGACTTGATCGTGATCGCCGTAGGCCTAGTGAGCTCGGTGAACCTGTTTGGGACATTTCCGAGGTTGGATTCAAGTATCACATGAACGACATAGCGGCGGCAATGGGCGTCGCACACCTCGTAGCGCTTCCATCAATGCTGGAACAACGCCGCCGACTTGCTCGTGCCTATCGTTCCGCACTAGCGAATATTCCCGGTGTGACACTCTTCAATGAGTCCTCTGATAGAGAAAGTGCATATTGGCTCTTCGATCTACATGTGGAGCGACGACTGGAGTTCATCCGAATGCTCAAATCGAAGAACGTCGAGGCATCCGTCCTTCATCGGCGCATCGATACGAATTCGGTGTTCGGAGGATTGCGTGACGACCTCCCCGTGCTCGAGCGTTTTGACGAGACTCACGTTTGTCTTCCCATGCACAATGGTCTTACCGATGATGACGTGGACTACGTGATCCGCTGTGTTCGAGAAGGCTGGTAAGGCATGGGTAGCGTGGCGAAACGCGTAGTGATGTTCCATCCGGTAGTCTCCGATGAATCCATTGAAGCGGTGTCGCGAATCATGCGCGACCGCTGGATCGGGCAGGGTACGGCGGTCGATGCGTTCGAGAGTGCTCTCCGTGAGCACACTGGAGCGTGTCAGGTCGTCGCCGTTAGTACCAATTCCGCCGCCGTGCGCCTGGCGCTAGCGCTATCGGACGTCGGTCCTGGAAGCGAGGTAATTACCACGCCGCTTGCCTGCACAGCCACCAACCACCCGATCTTGGAACAGTTCGCTACACCTGTATTTGCCGACATCCAGGCTGGAACTGGCACCATCGACCCACGTGACGTCGAACGTCGCATTACCGAGCGGACCCGAGCGATCGTTTGCTACGATTGGGGCGGCTATCCTTGCGACCTCGAGGAACTGTCGGTTATTGCTGAACGTCACGAATTGGCCTTGATCGAGGATGCTAGTGAGGCGCTGGGAGCCACTTATAAAAGCACGCCAGTCGGAGGTATAGCGCCTTTCACCGTGCTCTCCTTTCAGGCAATCAACATCGTGACCACCGGAGAAGGCGGAGCATTGTGTACGCGCAACGATGACACAGGGCAGGCAGCGCGAGCCCGCCGTTGGTATGGCATCGATCGCAGGGGACGACGGCCCAACGAGATCGGGTATTACGACTTCGACGTGATCTCTGTGGGATATGGATATCACATGACCAACATGGCAGCCGCCATGGGAGTCGCCAATCTCGACCGAATGGACACGCTGGTAGCGCGCCGACGGCAGATCGCGGCGCAGTATCGTGAGGCGTTTCGAAGTTTTCCTGGACTACGGCTTAGTGAAGAAGCGCCAGATCGCATGAGCGCCTACCACTCATTTACCATCCACGTGGATCGGCGGGCAGAGTTCTGTACCGCACTGAGGGGTCGTGGTATCGAAACTAGCATCGTGCATGCACGAAATGACGAGTACAGCGTCTTCGGCGGACGACGACACGATCTTCCAGTTCTCGATCAGTTCACCCAGAGCTATATCGCCATCCCATGCCACCCCCTCTTGACTGATTGTGAGGTGGACCAAGTCATCGAGAGTGTTCGGGGGGGATGGTGAGCATGCAGATCAAGCCCCTCGTCAAGCGTCTGACGCCACCAATAGTTCTCGATGCCTTCCGAACCCTCCGAGATGGCGGCGCCTTCGGTCCCATCTGGTCGGGTGTATATCCGGATCATCGCGCCGTGCCAGTAAGCGGGCTCGGCCACGACGATGAGCGATGGGTAAGGCAATGCGAGAAGCTCGCCCGCATTCTCCTTTCTGCCGCGCGAAGCGGGGCTACCATTCCTGCCAACGTGAGGGGTAGGCATATCCTGCTTCCACTGATAGCTACTTCGGTATGCCAGGAGAATGGCCGGATTCGAGTCCTCGACTTTGGCGGCAGCATAGGCACGGATTTCATTCATTTGTCAAGTAGCCTCTGCATGCCATGTACCATCGATTACCACGTAGTTGAGGGTGAGCCGATCTGTGATATCGCGGCCGAGATATTCAAGGACGATTCACGTATCCGCTTCTCACCATCTCTTCCGGTTGAATCGGATCGGTTCGACGTAGTGATGGTCGGGAGTACGCTTCAGTACATAGAAGACTACCAGGAGTTGCTCCGGCACCTATCCAAGTATGAAGCCAAGTACATCTTGCTTTCGAATCTTCCGGCCGGCGACATCGAGACCACCTTTGCAACCGAACAGAGGAATCTCAATGGATCGATCGTCGCCGCATGGTTCTTCCGAGTATCGGACATAGTGCGTGCCATGGCGCAGAACGACTATTCTCTGCTCCTGAAGGCGGCATCTGAAGATGAGTGGGACCAGAGCAACTTCCCCGAGTCGTGTCGCATCGGCCGTCCATGTCACCTTCTTTTCGGCCGCAGTTGAATGCCAGCAATGGTCGACCCGCACATCATATCACTGATCGACGGCTCGAGTGCCACCGCTTTACGGCACTACTATGGCTAGTTCTCTGCGGCGTCTCGTTCAGCCAGCGCTCGCAATATCGGCAATCACCCTCGCCTCCCAGCTCCTCAGCGCTGGCGTGCAGGTGCTCATCGCCGCCCTATTCGGGGCGAGGATAGAGCTCGATGCCTATTTCGCTGCGCTTACTATTCCGACGTATTTCAATGCTGTCCTTCTGGGTGGGCTGAGCTACGTATTCGTCCCACTCTTCGTAGAACATCGGACTACGGGAAGCGAGGAAGAGGCATGGAAGGTCACGGGCAATATCATGTCTCTCTATCTACTCGTAGCAGGGTGCCTCACCATCGCTGGCATGGTCTGGGCCCGACAGCTCTTGGCGCTCACCGTGCCTGGGTTGTCCGATCCCGCGACATCGCTCGCCACCACGCTCGCTCGGATCATTTGGCCAAGCATTTTCCTCGGCGGTCTTGCGACCCTCTGCATAAGTCTCTACCAGTCCTACGAGCGGTTCATATGGCCGGCGCTCGCGCCGCTGATCGGCGGTCTGGTAACACTTGCGGTCCTCTTCGGTTGGGGATGGTCTGGCAACGTACATGTTCTTGCATTCGCCGTTCTTGCCGGTGGCGCCGCTCAGGCCGCACTGCTCGCTCCCATTCTCCGGGGAAGGCTGAAGCTCCGCTTTGACCCTCGCGACCGGCGCGTACGCGAGGCTCTGGTTCTCCTCGGTCCGCTCGTGTTCGCCGCATTGTTCGCGCAGGGGTCAAAGCTCGTGGACAGATACGTGGCATCCAATCTTGGTACCGGCGGCATATCCCACCTCGCATACGCCGATAAGATCACTGCATTGTTCGCGGCCCTTTTGAGTGCCGGAATAGCCGTGACGATATTCCCGCAGATGGCGCAGGACTCGGCCCGTGCTGATCTGCGCGCATTGCGACAGACAGTCTCGCTCGGGCTCCGACTGACTTGGCTCCTTGTAGCGCCAGCACTCGGACTGGGAATAGGGTTGGCCCGCCCGCTGGTAGGCGCCGTACTTGAGCGTGGCGCATTTAGCATCGTCGACACCGAGGCCGTATCATCCATCCTCCACTGGTACCTACTTGCCCTAGTCGGTATGACTTTGGGTAACATTACGGCTCGCGCTTTTTACGCACTCAAGGATACGCGCACTTTATCGCTCATTTCTATCGGCGAGATCCTGCTATACACTCTGTACACCCCTTGGCTCGGCCGTAGCTTCGGAATCGTAGGGATCGGTATTGCGGTCATGCTGTATTGGAACTTTTCCGAGCTCATTCAGTGCGTGATCTTGTGGCAGCGGCTGGGTCGGCCGACCTTCACATCGCTGCTGAAGGCCCTCTCTATTATTACCATCGCTGCTGGCGCGGCAGGCTTGGCGGGACATCTGCTTGTAGTGAGCATCAGCGGGCCGTCTTGGGGAATGCTGTTGCTCGGCGGTATGGTGGGACTCAGTGTATACATCCTCTCTCTCCAACTTCTCGGAGCAGCCGAGTGGCAGATGATCGTGCGGAGTGGGCGACAGTGGATGGCCGACCTCAGCACGAGGGTTTCATGATGGACGAGCCTATACGAGTTGGGGTCTTCACCGTTCGCGACCTGAGCATCGCTGGCGGTTCGTTGATGCGGATAGTCGGAGCCACACAACATCTACGGGAGGCCGGCTGCGATGTGGCCTTCATGGCTCCGACTTTCACACCACAACTGGAAGGGAAAGCCCGATACGTACCTCTCACAGGTGCATGCCGCCGTCACGCTCTCTCGAACAGCTACGTAGCCTACCCGGAGTGGCTGGGCCCGCTGAAGCGGATGAAGTCGGACATAGCACTTGCGGCGCTCATACGAGAACAACGTGTGAACATCATACACGCCCACCAGCATCCTGCAGGCACTCGCCTGCTGAAGGTGGCCGATCGTATAGGCATTCCTATTGTACTGGATGTTCACGGTATTCTAAAACTCCAATCCGACGACCATCGCTCGGCTTCTAGAAATCCGTTCCACCTTCCTTACTTGTTGAGGATGGAGCGCAACCTATTCCGTACGGTCGATTCTCTATTCGTGAGAACCGAGGAAGAGCGATCATATGTTGCGGGCCAGTTCGGTATCGCAGTCGACAGGATCTATGTCGTACCTGACGCGGCGGACATCGACTTCCTCAGCACCCCGGTGAATCCAGCGGAGCTGGAGGAGTTCAGGGCAGAGTTGGGGCTCAATGGAAAGCGCATCCTCCTATTCGGGGGCGAGTTCAAGGCCCAAAGCGGATTGCTCGATCTTATCGAAGCGTACGCCCTCATCAAGGTACGGATCCCCGATACGGCACTCCTCTTGCTCGGTGACGGCATGTTGATGGCGCGTGTCAGAGAAACGATTCAAAGTCTCCACCTGCCAGATGTCATCCTGCTGGGTCGCCAATCACGAGAACGGCTCAGGCTCTGCCAACAGCTGGCCGATGTCGTCGTAACTCCCGAAATCGAGAGCGTCTACAACGAGCTCGCGCTTCCATTGAAGCTGCTCGATTGCCTAGCTAGCGGGCGTCCCACCGTAGCAACCAGGATAGCATGCCATCTTACGATCATCGAGGATGGCATAAACGGGTTTCTCGTGCATCCGAGCGATCCGGCGTCAATGGCTGCCGGCCTGAAGCGCGCACTCGATGCCGGCCCGATGAGCGAAGTCGCGCAACGGGGGCGGGCTACTGTTAATGAACGCTATTCGTGGAGACGGAGCGCAGCGGCTGCGGCACATGCCTACAGGGCCGTGATCGCACGCACTCGTGGTGAGTTGGCCCCGGTCCCGGAGCAAGACTGATGTGCGGAATAGTGGGCGTCTATCGCGACAGCGGGTGCGACACTGCTTCGCTGACACGAATGCGCGATGCACTGCTCCACCGAGGGCCCGATGATGCCGGATTATGGGTTAGCGACGATCGTCGCATCGGCCTCGCGCAGAGGCGTCTGTCCATCATCGCTCCCGGCCCGGATGGTCACCAGCCGATCTGCAATGAAGATGGCACTGTGTGGTTGGTCTTCAATGGTGAGATCTACAATTACCGCGACTTGCGGCGCAAACTCGAGTGTCTCGGGCATTCTTTTCGCTCACGCTCGGATACCGAGACGATTCTACATGCATACGAGGAGTGGGGTGAGAACTGTGCCTCCCACCTGCGTGGGATGTTTGCCTTTGCGATCTGGGACGGCAATCGACGACGGCTCGTTCTAGGACGTGACCATACGGGCATCAAGCCCATGTTCTATTATTGGGATGGCGACACCTTCGCCTTTGCGTCCGAGATCAAGGCATTCTGGCAGTTGAATAACGTCGATCGTGATATCGATCGCTCGGCTGTCTTCGATTTCCTGACATATCTGTACGTGCCGACTCCGAAGACGGCCTATAGTCGCGTTAGGAAACTTCCTCCGGGACATTGGCTGCGTTTCGAGCAGGGCCATCTCATTGTGCGCGAATACTGGGATGTACCGCTCATCCCCGAGCAATCAATAACCGAAGCTGAAGCGGTCGACGTCGTTCGACAACGACTATATGATGCCGTTGCAGCAAGCACCGTGAGCGATGTACCGATAGGCGCGTTTCTCAGCGGGGGACTGGATAGTAGCACTGTTGTATCGTACATGTCGGACATCACAACCTACCCGGTAAGGGCCTTCTCAATCGGCTTTGATGTCGCGGAGCACAGCGAAACAGAATATGCCAGGCGAGCGGCGACGGCTTTTGGCACCAGCTTTCGCGAACGTGTAGTCGGGCGAGAGTCCATTCGCACCCTTCTTCCTAGACTTCGCGCAATATACGATGAGCCTTATGCCGATGGCTCTGCCATGCCGACGTTGCACGTCTGTGAGCTGGCAAGAGAGGAGGTCAAAGTCGCGCTCTCTGGTGACGGCGGGGATGAGGTGTTCGCTGGGTACGGATGGTACGGACGTTGGCTGAGACAGCAGAGTATTACCAGCCGCGTGCGAACCAACTGGGCGCGACGCGCAATAGCGATGGTGGGGGATGGATGGCCAGCTACTGCTCGGGGACAACGATTGGGGCATTTCCTGCGGGGAGTGGCAGCTGAGCCTCTGGAGCAGTATGCGCGCCAGATGGAGTTGCTCACGCCAGCGGAAAAGCGCGCCGTCCTGCATCCGATCTGGGCTGAGGAGTTCGCGGACTACGATGACTACTGGTACCTCCGTCAATATTGGCGTACCGATGTAGACCCGATAACGCGTCTACAATATGTAGACATCAAGACCTATCTACCGGACGACATCCTCACAAAGGTGGATCGTGCAGCGATGGCTGTAGGACTGGAAGTACGGCCGCCACTCTTGGACCACCTACTGATCGAGACTGTATTCCGGATACCTGCGGCCATTCGCTTCGCCGGGTCGGAAAAGAAACACCTCCTCAAACATGCTGTAGCAGAGCGTGTGCCGACGGAAATCCGCGAGCGTAGGAAGAAGGGCTTTAGCTCACCGCTTATGGATTGGATAGCTCGAGACGCCGAATGGGTACGCGAGTATTTGTCGGACGGGCCGAGGATCATCCGGCCGGGAGCTGGGGATAACCTCGGGCGCTATCAGTTGGGGCCGAAGTACTGGTCACTGCTCACATTGGAACAATGGGCACGTGATGAAGTCTCGCTCTGAGCCGATTGGCCTGCCGAAGCACAACATCGAGACTCCGGAGAAGCGGTGACCATCAGTATATTGATGTTCCCGGAACGGCGCTTCCCGTGCGACCACGCGATGCTCGAGTCCATTTACACGCGCCTTCTGCCGTCCCGAGGCCATCGAGTTACGTGGATTATGAAGTCGACCGCAAGCACAGACGAAGGCATAGCCACGTGGAATGGAACAGCAGTCCATCTACTCAGGGAAGAGCGCTCGGATGAGGGTATTCCACTCCCATGGGCATCGGCACGACGCATAGGGCGAGCAATGCGCGTTGCTCGTCGCATCGCATCACAACAACATTTCGATATTGTGCAGGTCAGGAACGAGCTGGCTGGCGCTTACGCGGCATTGGCCCTGCGAGCCGAGTATGGCATTCCTTTCGTATACCAGCTCTCCTTCCCGCTCGTGGAACCCGACATTGTCCAGCCTGGTATGCATGGTCCAATTCTCCGTGCCCGACATGCGCTGACATCTGTTAAGCGCATTGCCCAACGTCGGGTATTAGAATCGGCTGATCTCGTTCTCGCAATTAGCGACAGGATGAGAGATGACTTGATCGCCGGCGGTCTACCGCCGGAACGGGTGATGAGCTTTCCTCTCGGTTTTGAGCATATCGACGGCGCCGGGTCGGAAGACGGTTTGCGCATCCGAGAGGAACTCGGCATCCAAGGTCGCCCTACCTTGATCTACGTGGGAGCGCTCGACCGGATGCGCCGTCTGGATTTTCTACTGGACTCCATGTTGCGCGTACGCAGGGAACTGCCATCCGCTGTCCTGCTTCTACTAGGTTCCGCCCGGTATGAGAACGATCTTCGATGGCTACGCGGACAGATTGCTGAGCGGGGCTTGGAGGGTACGGTTCGCCTTCTCGACGCAGTGCCACGGGCCGTAGTACCACAGTATTTCATGGCAGCTACCCTGTCGGTCGCGCCGATTCCTCCTATCCCGGCATATCTCGTATCCTCGCCAACCAAGGTGGTCGAGAGCCTCGGGCTCGGGATCCCTGTCGTGGCGAACGAGGAGATCCCTGACCAACTATCGATCATCTCGGAGAGCGGTGGAGGAAGCTGCGTTCCATATACACCGGCTGCATTCGCGGCGGCGATCCTGAGCTATCTGCGGGCTCCTGACGCTGCGCGTATGACGGGACAGCGCGGCCGGGAGTACATACTCAGAACCCGCTCATACGACAATCTGGCGGGTTTGGTCGAAACACGCTATCGGGAACTATTGATGTCCCGAAGTGCGCAGAGAGCATGAGGCGAAGCCAGCCCGCAACCGCCACTTCGGTAACAAATGCCTTCCGCGATATCAGCTCATCAACAGTCAAGATGGCGGGTGTATGGAAAGCGCTATGACCACTCCGGACTATCGCAACGACTTACGTCCTACGATACAGGATACAGGACCTCTCGAACTCTTCGTGAGTCCGGCGCGGCACTGGAGGCTATTGCTCATGGCAATGTTGGTAGCCGGCATCGGCAGTGCCATCGCGAGTATGATTCTGCGGCCGAGGTTCGTGGTCGCATCATCCTTCATTACCGACCAGGTGGATCAAACACAACTTCCATCAGGACTGGCGAGCATCGCGGGCCAGTTCGGCTTTTCGGCGGGAGCGTCGGGCGCTGGCAGTGCGCAATTCTACGCCGATCTACTCCGGTCTAGAACCATTGTGCGGTCGCTGTTGTCGGCCACCGTCCCGGCGGACGGGCGCTCGGTACGCGTGATTGACCTTCTCCACATCGACGGCGACTCCAACGAGGCTCGTCGTATCGAGGCAGCAGAGTCCGCAATGTCGGATCGAATCTCAGTGAACTTTGATCGCACAACTGGTCGTATAGATCTTTCCGTATGGATGGAACGCCCCGAAACCGCGAAGGCAGTGGCCGATACACTTCTCGCGCTCATAAACAAGTTCGACCGCGAAACGCGGCGCACCAGAGCGGGAGAGAAACGCACTTTCACGGAGCACCAGAAGAAGCTTGCGGCAGACAGCCTACTGGCCGCCGAGGATGCAATGACAGCTTTTTTAGAGCGGAATCGTAGCTACCTCGAATCCGCTCAGCTCGCTTTCCAGCACGAGCGTCTCGCCCGCGCTATAGCGCTTCGCCAAGACATCTTCCTCGCGCTAGCACGGGACGTTGAACAAGCGCGGTTACGCGAGCTCGACTCTCGCCCTGTGGTCACCACCATAGACGCGCCGGTGCTCCCCGCAAGACGCGCCTGGCCAAAGCGGAAGCTATTAGTTGCCTCGTGCACTCTGGTCGCCGTAGCCTTCCTGTGGATCACTCTCGCTCTGCGTGAGTTGCTTACCGTCATGCCACATGAGAGCGATGCTGGCCGCGCGGCGATCCAGCTCCGCCGCACCGCCAACGAGATCTTCAGGCGGTTCAGGCGAGGCCTATAAGGAGATGCTTGGACACTCGCCGTCCTCTCAACCTCAATCGTCGAGCCGGTCTTGGATAGCTGGTCTACTCCTGGTATGGATGTTTGCCTGGGAGAACGCCAGGACTGTTCCAGGTGTCGCTGACGCAAACCTGACGTCGATTGTTCGGCTGCCATCTTCGCTGCGCATAATCGAGGTGGGTATCGTCGGACTACTCTTCATCCTCGGAGTTGGCCAAGCCCGGGAGTGCACTGACTATCAGCGATCAGGGATCGTCACACTGCTGTGCCTTCTGATGTTGAGCGTAGTAAGTAGTGCCGTATCAGTACTTGGTGGACTTACATCCACTTCGGATGCGCTGCAGACGACTTATAGTTTTACGGCACCTTTCATCATTGCCACTATCTTTGCCCTGCGCCCAGTAGACCGCGATGCTGCCGAGCGCACCCTGCTCGCATTCGTCGTCCTCGTTGGTCTGAGTGCGGTCGTCGCATGGTGGGAGATGATACACCTCCGTGCGTTCGGTGATGACGTCCACGGACTTATGCGCGACGCACACCATTTCGCCAGCGCCATATGGCTGGTTGTGATCTGGTGGGTAGTACGCGTATGGAGACGTGTCGGCAGTCAGATAGTCAATATCCTTGCCATCCTCGTATTCGCGCCCACGGCGCTCTACGCATCGAACGAGAAGAGCAACATAGCCGTTCTGATCGTACTGGGAGCCGCAGCGACCGTAGCCGCGTGGCGACGAGGGTTCCCTTACAAGGTGGCCATCGGTGGTAGCACCATCATGGTCACCATTCTTGTGCAGATGCTAGTCAGCGGTCAGGTGAGGCTTTCTCCAGCATTCGGCCATCTTCAGATCGTAATCGACAACATCTCGGGTATCGGCTTTTTCGAGGGCTACCGAAAGGTCGCTGACGTCACAGTGGAGCTTCCCCGAATCTGGACCGTGGGAGCAGGGCCAGCGTCGTATGGGAGCTTCAAGGCGATCGACAAGGTTGCTCTAGGTGAACAGGCTCCGCCTCTCGCCGAGCGATATACGGCGGAGTCTTACCGACTCGTATTCGCGGCCAACGGACTACTCGGAAGCTACCTGGAGCAGTCTACCGACTTGTCGGCGTTTTTCGTAGAGTTTGGCCCAGTCGCCCTGCTGCTTTTCGGTATCACTCTATGGGCGCTCGTCTTGCGACCCATGAGGGACGTGTCCCAGGGAGTCGGAACACCGCCGATACGAAAGGCAATCGCGCAGTGGGTGGTGCTCTCGACCTGCTTCACCTTGGTAATGAGCACGCTCACCGCATTCTACGGATGGGCCACCTTACAGTGCAGTGTGTGGCCGGTCATGTGTATCGCCGGCCTGCTCCAAGCGCCAGTCGCTACCGGAACTTTCGTTCGAGCGGATGCCAACTATGCAAGACAGCCAACGGTCTGATCCCCCCCTCGTCGTTATTCCGGCAGGTGGCCTCGCTGCAGTGGGATCTGGATACGCTACTTATCTCACTTATGCAGACTACCTCAACGAGTTGGCTGAGCTTATTGGCTGCCTACGCATCTATGCGCCCATATACGGACCTGAGAACGCCGAATACCAATACTTTTCCCAGTGTATCCTCGATCCGAAATGCTGTGAAGTGGTGCCGCTACCAGGGCACAGCAGAAGCCGCGGTGGTACGGGCCTATTGGCCAATTACCTGCAGCAAGCCAGAATATTTCGTCATCACGTTCGTTCCTGGAGGAGGGTTCTTGTTTACTCACCGAGTGTGACGGCCGGCCTCGTTGCGCGATCGCTCGACGCCAGCCATGCGCCGGGGTGCGAGATCTACACCTACGTTTGGGGGGATTGGGCAGAACTCGCTCCTCATTTGCCACAAACCGGCATCGTGCGAAGAGCTCTCAATCCATGGCAGCAACGATGGGTACTTAGCCAGGAGCGCTGGCTGGTGTCCCACTCAACTACAGCCTGGGTGGCTGGACCCAAGTTGCGCGAGCGCTATGCCTCCGTATGTAGTAATGTGCATGAGACAATTCCGATGATCAGAATGGCGGAGTTGCTAGCTGCATCACCATCATCGAAGGACAGAGATAGGTATACACTCCTTTACGTTGGCCGTTTGGCTCCCGGAAAGGGGCTTGAGATCCTGCTAGAAGCCCTGTCGCTAATTTCAGCGGAGCAGCCGCTGGTCAGGCTTCGTCTGGTTGGAGATGGCGACAGCGCCTTTGTGGAGCAGATCGAGAAGGAGGCAGAACGACTCGGGCTATCCGAGCGAGTCGATCTGGTCGGTGTGCTGAGGAATGGTCCCGATCTGTGGACCGAGTACCGTCGAGCCGGTGCGTTTGTTCTCCCATCCCTCAGCGAGGGGTTTCCTAGAGTCCTTTACGAGGCCATGGCACTAGGCACACCCATAGTCACGACAGCTGTGGGGAGCATACCAGCACTGCTGCGGCGGGAACGAGATGCCATCATCGTAGAGTCAGGATCAGTGCCAGCTCTGGTCGCAGGTATCAGATCGTTGTTTGACTCGGAGGACCGCGGCGCCTCCCTGGCGGCCTCCGCACGACGGCTGTTCGAGCAGCGCATGGCCGGCGGTGAACAGAGCAAAGCTCAACGCGTGGCGAAGGCGATCCTCAGCGATAACCGGGCACACTGATCGTCCAGAGCTCACCCACGGCTGATCACGACATCACGAGGGCTGCGCCGTCGCCTCCAGAGCCTCATCGATGTACATCGCCGAAGCCGCGCGATACGCCTCGCTCAGCACGCGCTGCCACCACGCGGTATTGCCGAGATACCACTCCACCGTGCTCCGCAACCCATCAGCGAAGCTGTACTGTGGCTCCCAACCCAGCTCGCCGCGGATGCGGGTTATGTCCATGGCGTAGCGTCGGTCGTGACCCGGTCTGTCCTTGACGAAGCGGATCAGCGAGTCTGGCTTCCCGAGCAGCCCCAGGAGGGTGCGCACGACATCGATGTTCCGAACCTCGTTCTCTCCACCCACGTTGTACACTCGACCGGTGGTACCAGCCGTCAGTACCCGCCAGAGCGCGGCGACGTGATCGGTCACGAAGAGCCAGTCACGTACGTTGCGACCATCGCCGTACACTGGCAATGGCTCGTCCGCGAGTGCGCGAGTGAGCATGAGGGGGATCAGCTTCTCCGGGAACTGGTACGGACCGTAGTTGTTCGAGCAACGGGTGATCAGCGCCGGAAAGCCGAATGTCTCCACGTACGACCGCACGAGCAGATCCGACCCGGCTTTGCTCGCCGAGTAGGGGCTGTTCGGTGCCAGTGGCGTGGACTCCGTGAACGCGGGATCGGCCGGCCCCAGCGTGCCGTAGACTTCGTCAGTGCTGACGTGCAGAAAACGGAAGGGCCGCGGCTCGCGCGCGAGCTCCGCACGGCAGGCCTCCAGTAGCGCCAGCGTTCCCTGGACGTTCGTATCGACGAAGGCCGCTGGACCCATGATCGAGCGATCGACGTGAGATTCGGCGGCGAAGTGGACTATCGCATCGACCGGGGGCAGCGTCGAAAGCCCATTCCCCCGTAGCTGCGTGGTGACGGCATCTGCGTCCCGAATGTCGGCGCGGACGAAGTGATAGCGCCCATCGCCGTCCGCACCGTGCTGGCGCACCACGTCATCCAGGCTCTCGAGGTTCCCGGCGTAGGTCAGCAGATCCAGGTTGATGACGTGAACGGCGGGGTCCTCCGCGAGGATCCAGCGAACGAAGTTCGATCCGATGAAGCCAGCGCCGCCGGTGACGAGCACGCAGGCGGGATGGAATTGTGTCATCATCTCTCCGGCTCGTAGCTAGGAAGATCGGCCCTGCTCGGGATGAGCAGATCGTAGGCTCTGTCTTTGTCCGACAGAATGGGTTCCGCTACGCCCCAATCGATCGCAAGCGTCTGGTCGTCCCACCGGACCCCGCGTTGATCGTCAGGTGCGTAGTAATCCGTACACTTGTACTCCATCTCGCTCTCCACATCCGGCACACTGAAGCCGTGTGCAAATCCGGGTGGGATGTAGAGTTGCCGCCTGTTGGCGGCGGACAGCTCGACGGCTATCCATTGGCCGAAAGTCGGCGAGCCGCGGCGGATGTCCACTGCCACGTCGCGAACCGCGCCCCGGACTATCCGAACCAGCTTCCCCTGCGGGCGCTGGAGTTGATAGTGCAGCCCGCGGATGGTACCCGGACGAGAGCAGGAGTGATTGTCCTGAACGAACCGATCGGGAAGGCCGGCGCCGTGAAGCACATCGGCGCGGAAGCTCTCGAAGAAGGAACCGCGCACATCGGCAAACACTGCCGGCTCCAAGATCATCACGCCCGGCAGATGGGTGCTGATCACTCTCACAGCTGGAGGAAGCCAGCGCCGCTCGGCAGCGGCTCGTTGATGAGGCGAAGAAGGTAGCGTCCGTACTCGTTTCCCCGGAAGCGCTCCGCGAGCCGCTCGACCTGTTCCGCATCGATGAAGCCCATCCGGAACGCTACTTCCTCCGGTGCACAGATCTTCATTCCCTGCCGCTGCTCCACGGCCGCTACGAACATCGCGGCCTGCAGCAACGACTCCGGAGTCCCCGTATCGAGCCACGCGATCCCGCGCCCGAGCGTCGAGACGCGCAACGTCCCACTCTCCAGATAAGCAGCGTTGACATCGGTGATCTCGTACTCGCCACGAGGCGACGGTGCCAGCTCGCTGGCGATGTCGACTACCCTGTTGTCGTAGAAATACAGCCCGGTGACCGCGTAGTTGGACCTCGGCTCCGCCGGCTTCTCTTCCAGACTCACCACCTTTCCTTCGTCGTCGAACTCCACGACTCCGTAGCTGCGGGGGTCCGACACGTAGTACGCGAAGACGGTGGCTCCGGAATCCAGGGCCGCCGCGGCCTGGAGGTGATCGCTCAGCCCAGCACCATAGAAGATGTTGTCGCCCAGGATGAGAGAGACCGGGTCGCCACCGATGAAGTCACGCCCTATGATGAACGATTGGGCGAGCCCCTCCGGTCTGGGCTGCTCGGCGTAGCTGACATCCAGGCCGAGCTGGGACCCATCGCCGAGTAGAGTTTCGAAACGCGGAAGATCGTGCGGCGTCGAAATAATGAGAATGTCGCGGATGCCGGATAGCATCATGGTTGCAAGCGGATAGTAGATCATCGGCTTGTCGTACACCGGCATGAGCTGCTTGCTGGCACCCAAAGTCATAGGGTAGAGCCGCGTTCCCGACCCTCCCGCGAGTATTATCCCCTTTCGCATGTGCCTTCCGCTTCCCTCGGCATTGGTGACAAGAACGTCATATATACATGAATTGTGACGTCCGGCAAATCATGAATGTCACAGAGATCGATTCCACCGAGCGGGCAGCGTGACTCCTAACGAGCCCCGAGCGTCGCTCGATTGCCGCCGCCCGCGCTCCGAGGCATTGCTCGATCGCGCGTTGCTCCCGCCAGCCCGGATTCCGGCCATCACCAGCTTCCCACGCACCGTCGTAGCGCGCCCCATGCCCCTACTTCTTCGCTACCTGCTCGTTCTCCTCGCGGCGGTCGGTCCCATCGGTATCGTGTCCGCGACCGCTGCCTGCCAGCATCAGCCCCCTCCACACACCGCCTCCCCCTTTCTCCCTTCATCCCACTGGGCCGTGGCCGCTGCCCGGCGGCTCGCGAGCCTCGACCTCGCGAACCCAGATTTCGGCTGGGGCGATGGCTCACTCACCATCCTCGCGGTGGGCCGCGTTCTCCACGATGCTCCCGCCATCGCACAGCGGAAGCATCACGAGCTGGAACCCCTCGCCAGCGGCTATTGGCTCCAGTTTGCCCGCGAGTTCCCTCTCACCGCGGCCACGGTCCAGCAGAGACCCGCCAGACGCGACGCCGACCTCGCCGAAGGCTGGGTCGCGGCCGGCTACTCCGCCGCGAGTGGCCGCATCCATCCGGTCCGCTCGCTCGATCGCACGCGGGAGAACGTCGATGGCCCCTTCCCCCGCTCGGATCTCTCCGAGGCGGCCCTGTCGACGAACCTCGGCTTCACCATCGGCCGGTACATCGCCGGCTCGCTCTCGCCCGAGCATCGCGATGGCGACTGGGGGCTTCGCGAAGGCTACGCGCTGCTCGATGTAAAGAAGATCGGCATCTGGGGCGGCCGCTACGCGCCGACATTCGCGACCGGCGAGGGAGGAGGCATCGTTCTCAATGGTACTGCCTCGTTCACGGGTGGCGGCCTGACGCTCACGGAGCCGATCCGGCTCCCCTGGATATTCCGCTACATCGGCGCGATCCGGTACGAGACTTTTCTGAGCCGCCTCGACAGCAATGCTACCATCCCGCGTCCATGGTTCTTCGCGACGCACGCATCCATCTCGCCGCATCCGCGAGTGCTCATCGGCGTGACACAGGCCTTCATGTTCGGCGGCGATGGCGTAGCCCCGTTCACCTGGAACAATTTCAAGGAGATGTTTCTCACCCACGGCCTGCAGTCGGCCGGTACCGAGTTCGAGAACGGGCTGGCTTCGGGTGAGATTCGCTTCCGTCCGCCGATCCCGCGAGTCCCGCTCACCCTCTACATGGAATGGGGCGCCGACGACAATCACGCTGCGTGGACGCTGTTCCCAGGGCGCGTGTTCGGCGCACAGATACCCGCCGTTCCTGGAATCCCCGCTCTCTCGCTCGGCCTCGAGCACGCGGGATTCTCCCGGCCTTGCACCGGATGCGATGGCTGTCACTGCGAGTACTACGCTACCTGGTACCGCCACTACCTCTTCAAGGACGGTTGGACTGTGGACCGGCAGCCCATTGGCCACCCGCTCGGCGGAGAAGGGGGTGAATGGCTCGCCTACGGGACGTGGCACGATCCGGCGAGCCGCTTCCGCTTCGATGCCCGCGCTTTCCGCCGCAACCGTGGCTCTTACAATCTCTATTCGCCCGACCGGGAAGGTCACAGCACCGGCGGACAGGTATCGACCGTGTACCGAGCCAGCTCCAACGTGGATCTCCTCATGCGCGGCGCGCTGGAAGACGGAGAGGCGGGCTGGCGCGAGTCGTCCATCTTCGCGGGCCTGCGCTGGATCTTCTGACCGCGGCACTACCTCACCGCGCTATCAGAGCCACCACCGCCACCAGACTCCCCAGCACGCTCGCTACAACGGGCAGGCTCTCCGCGAACCCGGACTTCTTGTCCATGTCCCGCTCCGGCACGAACACCAGGCTTCCCGGCCCCGGCTTCGGCACTCCGTCGGGGAGGAGGAATCGCCGGTGCACGCTCTCCACCTTCCCGTTGGGCTGCCGCACGTAGGCGCGCTTGGTGTCGGCCTTCCGGCTCGGACCGCCCGCAGCACTCAGGTAGTAGTCGAGGTTCTGGCCGGGTACGTACGCCACCGCCACCGGTGAGTTCACCGCACCGCCCACGTCCACCACGCCGCTGTACGCGGGGATGTACAGTGAGTCGCCGTCCTGCAGAATGAGGTTGTCGCGGAAGGACGGGTTCTCGAGCACCGCGGGCAGATCCACGCCTATCCGGCCCAGGTTTCCCGTCTTCCTGTAGAATACCACTCCGCCGGCGTAGGCGTAGTCGGTGAGCCCACCGGCCCGCCCCACGATGTCGGAGAGCCGCTCTTTCTTGCTGAGCAGCGAGTAGCGACCGGGGAACTTCACTTCGCCGTTTATCACTACGGTGCGCTGCAGCTCCCAGTTCGGTTGGCGCAGGATCAGGACGTTGTCGTAAGGCTGCAGCTCGACTTCGGGCGCCTTCGACTCGGGTGCGGGGAGGCCGGGTGGGCCGAGGTACTTCCCGCCAGGGCCGCGCTCGAAGAGATACGTGGAGTCGAGCGGCACGCGCATGGTCTGCGCGGTCACGCCCGTCGAGCGGTTCTCCGGCAGACGCGCGATCTCCGCCTCGCTGAGGAAGGCGCTCTGCTCCAACCCGCCCGCGAGCAACACGAGATCCCGCAGCGTCATCCCTTCGCGGTATCTCACTCGCCCGCTCTTCCGCACGGCTCCGCTTATCGAGACCCAGCGCAGCGGGCGGAACTCGGCCACGGAGAAGACCCTGATCTCGTCATCCTCGTTCAACTCGATGTCGCTCGCCACGGCGCCCGTACTGTCGCGGAAGCTGGAGCGGAGCTGGATGCGCGTGGAATCCGGGAGGAGCCGCGTTATCAGGATCTGACCCAGGTAGACGTCGGGTTTCACGCCGCCCGCACGCGCTATGGCCTCGGAGAGTCGCATCCCGGGAGTGAAGCCCTGCTGGCCCGGTGTCCAGACGTCGCCGTGCACTGCCACCCTGTTGCGTACGCGGTTCGTGATGGGGAAGACGCGCACCACGTCGCCGGCCGCGAGATGGACGCCCATCGCGGCTCGGTCGAGCGCGTCGCCGCCGCGCGTGCCCGGATACGCGGCGCCATTGGCCGCGGCATCGCCGCCGTCGCGAGTGGAACCGTCGAGCGCGTCGCCGGCCGGCACGCGCCGCGCCGCCGCGCCCGCGCCGCCCTGGGCCACGATGTCCATCACCACCCGATCACGTCCACCATCGGCGCGCTGGCCGGGCGGGAGGATGCGCTCGATCTGCACGCGCTCGCGCGAGGCGCCCGGGGTGTAGCCGCCGGCCGCCTGAACGAGGTCGGCGAGCGTCTCGTCGGCGGTCATCTCGTAGGTGGCCGGCCGCACCACTTCTCCCACGATGCGAACGCGCGCGCCACGCACGGGGACGAAGACTATGTCGCCCGACTCGAGACGCGCGTCGTGCGACGCGTCGCCGTGCAGCAGATAGTCGTACACGTCGAGCGTGTCCACCACCTGGCCTCCCCGGCGGATCTCGATGCGCCGCAGACTCCCGTTCTCGGTGGGGCCTCCAGCGGCGTACAGCGCCGTGAGCGCGGTCCCGGCGCTCGAGACGCGGTAGCTCCCCGGACGCGCCACGTCGCCAACGACGAATACCTGGTTGGTGCGCAGCCGCGCGACGCTGACGGAGAATTTCGTGGTGGCGCCGGAGCCGCGCTGCACGCCGGAGTACACTCTGCCCAGCCGGCTGTAGAGCAGCTCACGCAACTGACCGAGCGTGAGGTTCGCTACGTGGAGCTGCCCCACTTGCGGGATCACCACGAAGCCCTCGCGCGTCACATCGAGCGTGTAGGCCGCTTCCACGTCGCCCGTGAGGATCAGCACCAGCGCGTCGCCCGGACCGAGCCGGTAGTTGTCGTCCACCGGGCCCGCGAGGTTGGGAGCGAACTGGGTGGTCCGCGCGGTGAACATGTCCTGGCCGAAGATGGCGAAGCCGCTGTCGGGGTTCTGCACGGCGTAACGGCCCACCGGCCGGCACACGAGCCGCGGCTGCCCTTCCACCCCCGCCGCACCGAGTGCGCCCGGCCGCGTGCTGTCGCTCATCGAGCTGGTGTCGGATATCCAGGCGGAGTCGAAGGACGCGGCGCGACGCATGGAATCGAGCGTCTGCCGCGAGTCCGTGAACACGGTGTCGCACACCACGCTCAGCGCGTCCGGTCGGGGCCGTCCGCCCATGGTGTCGAGCTGGTCGTGGTAGCCGCCTGGCTCCAGCGAGAAGTCCGACGTCGCGGGAGAGAGCCCCACATCGTCCGAGTCGGTGACGCCCAGCGCGCGCATGGCATCGAACACGGTCGATGCTGGCGAGGAGTCGGCGGCCGTGGCGACGCCGCCGGGGAGGTACGCATCGAGCAGATCCTCCGGGTAGCCCTCGGCACGCAGACGCGCTCTCACCTGGTCGGGAGTGAGACCGCTCGATCCTACCATGGAGCGGAGCCGGGAGACCATGTCGGGCCTGGTCTGCAGAAGGGTGCGCGCCTGATCGGCGGTGGGGCGCTGCGCCGCCGCGGGAAGCACCACCGCGACGAGACAGAGGGCTCCCGCTACGCAGGAACGCACGAACGACTGAAGCATTGGCGAGGGAGGACGACGAACGATGAGATGAGGAGGAGCCTTCGATGATTACAGACCCCTGAGCCACGAGGCAGGTAACGCGGCCATGATACGCTACGCATCCAGCGACGCGGAATCAAGGATGGAGCCGGGGTGCGGCTACCTTTCGATATCGTAAGGTTCCTGACGAGGAGCGAAATCAGCGACCCGATCCCGCTCCGCGCAGCGCTTCCACGACTCGCACGCCGGCACTCCCGTCCCACCCCTCCGGCCGCCGCGCGCCAACGGCGCGCGCGGCCCCACGCACCAGCGCCGCCAGCTCTCCGGGCTCCTGCACCAGGCGGTTCGTCCCTTCCGTGATGGTGATCGGACGCTCGGTGTTCGGCCGCAACGTCAGACAGGGCACCCCCAGCGCGGTGGTTTCCTCCTGCAGCCCGCCCGAGTCGGTGACCACTACGCGCGCGCCACTCACGAGATCGAGCATCTCGGGATACGCGAGCGGCTCCAGCAGCTCCACGGCGCCCATGTCGAGCGCCAGCTCGTCGAGCCGCTGCCGCGTCCTAGGGTGCACGGGGAATATCACCCGCCGCTCGCGCGCCACGTCGGCGAGCGCGCCCGCGATGGCGCGCAGCCGCTCGGAGTCATCCACGTTGCTCGGCCGGTGCAGCGTCACTGCCACCGCCTCGCCCTCGCCCACTCCCAGCCGCTCGCGGAAGCCGCTCGAGCGCGCGGCATCCAGCGAGTAGAAGAGCGTGTCAATCATCACGTTCCCCACGAACACGATCTCCTCCTCAGGCTCTCCCTCGGCGCGCAGCGTGGCGTCGGCATCGCGCGAGGGCGTGAGGAGCAGATCGGCCAGCCGGTCGGTGAGGATCCGGTTGATCTCCTCGGGCATGGTACGGTCGTTGCTGCGTAGCCCCGCTTCCACGTGCGCCACCTTCACGCCGAGCTTCGACGCCACGATGGCCGCGGCCATGGTGGAGTTCACATCGCCGTACACCACGAGCCAGTCGGGACGCTGCTCCATGAGTACCGGCTCCATGCCGATCATCACGCGCGCCGTCTGCACCGCGTGGCTCGCGCTCCCCACGCCGAGGTTGATGTCGGGCGCGGGGATGCCCAGATCGCGAAAGAAGCCTTCGGAGAGCGACTCGTCGTAGTGCTGCCCCGTGTGCACCACCATTTGATCGAGACCGGCCGCGCGCGCCCCGCGGTGCACGGGCGCGAGCTTGGGAAAGTTGGGGCGCGCGCCTACTACGTGCAGGAGCTTCACTGAGGGATGATCATGGAAAGAAAGGTGAGCGGCTCTGCGGCACGCCGCGGCTCGCGCTCCACGGCGCAGTGACGTAGGCTATCCCGGCAGGTTGTTGGAATCAAGGACGAGCGCAGCGCCACACACGCCGGTATTGCGCGGGTAGCGGATGGGTGGGTTGCGGGTGGTGGACAGTGCTCAGCAAGCGGCATCCAGCAGGCGATGCCCAGCAGACACTATCCAGCGAGCGGCGTTCGGGTCGCGGGTGGTAGCGCGATTCCCGACCGGCTATGATTTGGACAGGTCGCACTCCACGAGCCGGTTCACGCTCACGCATCTTCGCGCTCACGCATCTTCGCGCTCACGCATGAGAGGTGCATCGCCGCCATGAGCACGGTTCAACACGACGGTCCCCGCGCCAGCGGTTTCGGTGGGGTGTGCAGGGGGCGCCATACCGCCGCCCGCGAGCTGCGCGAGTTCGCGTATGGGGCGCGATCCTTGCTCGCCTCCATTCTTCCATGAGCGACACCGTAACCCTCACCCTCCGCTCCGCAGTCGACTCGGTCGTGGAGGCCGAATCGGTCACGCCCGACCGCTTCGCGCCCCTCGCCAACGCCGACATTGCCCGCCTCCCACTCTGGCGCGGCCGCGAGCAACTCGCCATCGGCGATCTCTTCGACGTACGCGGCGAGCGCTCCGCGCGCGTACGGGTCACTGGCGACCTCTCGCGAGTGGACGCGCTCGGCGCGGCGATGTCGGGCGGCGAGCTCACCGTGGACGGGAGCGTGGGCCGTTACGCGGGCTCCCGCATGAGCGGCGGGGTGCTGCGTGTGAACGGGAACGCGGGCGATGGCGCGGGTCTCGAGATGGCGGGCGGACTCCTGGACATAACCGGCGACGCCGGCGATCGCGTCGGGGCCGCACGGCTCGGCGCGTCGAAGGGAATGCTCGGTGGCGAGATCATCGTGCGTGGGCGGGCGGGCGCCGAGACGGGTACGAGGATGCGGCGAGGGACCGTAGTGTGCTTCGGCGCCGGCGATCGAACTGGCGAGGCGATGATCGCCGGCAACGTGATCGTGCTGGGCGATGCCGGAGGCGACACGGGCCGCTCCAACAAGCGCGGAAGCATAGTGGTGCTCGGGCGCGCGGGGATTCCCAGCAGCTACGCGTACGCGTGCACCTACCGTCCGCCGCACCTGGCGCTGACGCTGCGATCACTCCGATCGAGGTACGGACTCGACATCGCTGACGATCGCGTGCGCGGACTCTACCGCCGCCACTCGGGCGACCTGGCCGAGCTGGTGGGCGGAGGCGGGGAGATACTCGAATGGGCGAGCGCGAGATGAGCGATGCAGCGAAGGCCAGCGGAACGGTAGTGACGAGCGGCGCCTCCGATCTCCGCCTCAACGACCGCGCCTGGGCCATGGCCGACGAGCTCGAGTCGCGCGCCGGCGAGCTGCGCATCGCCGTGAGCCGGCTCCCCTCGGGCGCCCGCGTGCTGGACGCCGGCGTGAAGGCGCCCGGCGGTCTGGGCGCCGGGATCGGGCTCGCGCGGCTCTGCATGGCGGGGCTGGGGGATATTAGTATCACTTCGCTACTAATTGGTGACACGCCCTACCCCGGCATCCGCGTCTGGACCGACCACCCCGCGGTCGCGTGCATGGCGTCGCAGTACGCCGGCTGGGCGATCAAGGTGGAGAAGTACTTCGCGATGGCCTCCGGCCCTCTCCGCGCGCAGGCGCGCGTGGAGACGGAGCTCTACGACAAGCTCGGCTACTCCGAGCGCGCCGAGCGCGGCGTGCTCGTCCTCGAGGGGCGCAAGCTCCCCGACGACGCGGTGGCGCAGTACGTGGCCGGGAAGGCCGGACTCGAGCCTTCGGCGATCACCTTCGCCATCGCTCCCACCGCATCGCTCGCGGGCGGCGTGCAGGTGGTAGCACGCAGCCTCGAGACGGGGCTCCACAAGATGGAGACTGTGGGCTTCGACGTGACGCGCGTGGTGAGCGGCATGGGCACCGCCCCCATCCCTCCCGTGGCGAAGGACGACCTTCGCGCCATCGGCCGCACCAACGACTGCGTCCTGTACGGGGGCGAGGCGCGCTTCACGATCGATGCCGATGACGCCGAGCTCGAGGATCTCGCGCGCCAACTCCCCGCGTCCGCATCGAGCGACTACGGCACCCCTTTCTACGACATCTTCCAACGCTACGGGGGCGACTTCTACAAGATCGACAAGCTCCTCTTCAGCCCGGGCGAAGTCTGGCTCACCAGCATCGCGTCCGGGCGTACGTTCCATGCCGGTAAACTCGATCCCGTCGTACTCCGGCGGTCATTACTCGGATCATAGCTCATCTTGGCGGGCCATGATGAACCCCATTCACCGAGCCCTCCCCAGATGAGAATTCCAATCCTCTCTTCCCGCACCGGCTGGCACACGGATCAGTTGGTACGGGCGCTGCGGGAGCGGGGGCACGATGGCATCGTGCTGCGCTACGAATCGGTGGTCGCGCGACTCGGCACACGCTACGGGATCGGCGCCGGCGGGATGGATCTGGTGGAGGCGCCCGCGGTGCTCGCGCGGATCATACCGAACGGATCGCTCGAGCAGATCATCTACCGCGTGGATGCCCTGCACGCGCTCGAGGATGCCGGCGTCAGCGTGCTGAACTCTCCGCGCTGCATCGAGCGCTCGGTGGACAAGTTCTACACGTCATCGATCCTGCAGCGCGCCGGGCTCGCCACGCCCGAGACGGTGGTGTGCGAGCGCACCGATGACGCCATGGATGCCTTCCGCGCGATGGGCGACGTGATCGTCAAGCCGCTCTTCGGCTCGATGGGGCTCGGCATGGTGCGCGTGAGCGATGAGGACAGTGCCTGGCGCATCTTCCGCGCGCTGGATGCCATACGCGGGGTCTATTATCTTCAGCGCGCCGTCGGGCAGGGTGAGGAGGACGGGGGGAAAACGGGCACCGGCGTGGCGCACGATGTGCGCGCCTTCGTCATCGGCGACCGCGTCATCGGCGCGATCGAGCGGAGCGCGCCGGGGTGGCGCACGAACGTGGCGCGCGGCGCGCTGGCGCGCGCGTTCGAGCTGCCGAGCGAGTGGTGCGCGATGGCACTGCGCGCCGCGCGCGCCGTGGGCGCCGAGTATGCCGGGGTGGACCTGCTGCCGGCGGGCGACGGGACCGTCTATGTACTCGAAGTCAATGGAATCCCCGGATGGCGCGGTCTCCAGCAGGCGACATCCATCGACGTGGCCGCGGCGATAGTGGACCATCTCCTCGGCACGCTCGCGACGAACGGTTGAGCGAGCGCCCCGACGACATGGCACCCGACGCGCGCTCCCCCGCATCTTCGGAGCAGCGCGCGCCCCGCGCGTCCGAGCATCTGGCCGATGACATCGCGGCTGCCGCCCAGCTCGCGTGTCTCCTCGAGGCGAGCGCTTCCAAGCCCGGCAACGTCTCGCCGGGCCGGCACTTCCACGACACCCGCTACGAGGACTTCCTGGCCAGCGCGGCGGCCATCGGGCCCGCCTTCCAGCGCGCCGGCGCTGCCACGCTCGGCACCACCATCCTCGATGCCATCCGCGCCACCGCCCGCTGGACGAGCGCCAACACCAACCTCGGCATCGTGCTCCTTCTCGCCCCTCTGGCTCATGCCGCGCACGGGGCTTGCCGCACCGGAATCGCGATCCGTGAGGAGCTCGCGCGCGTCCTCGGCTCCACCACCGTGCGCGACGCGGCCCACGTGTACGAGGCGATCCGCATCGCGCGACCGGCGGGGCTGGGCCGGGTGGACGCCGAAGATGTGGCAGCGGCGCCGAGCGTGACGTTGCGCGATGCGATGGCGCTGGCGGCGGCGCGCGACGGGATAGCGCGCGAGTACGCGACCGGCTTCGCCACGACCTTCGGGACCGGCGCGCCGGCGCTCGCGCGCGCCCGCCGCGACGGCCTCTCGTGGGACGACGCCGTGGTCGAGTGCTACCTCGCGCTCCTCGCCGAGGCGCCGGACACCCACATCGCCAGGAAACTTGGGAGCAGCGTAGCCGTTCATGTATCGGAGAGAGCGCGCGCGGTGCTCGAGGCCGGCGGGGTACGCACGGCCGCGGGACGCGACAGTATCGCGCTACTCGACCGACAGTTGCGCGATGAACGCAACAGTCGCAACCCCGGTACCACCGCCGACCTCACGGCCGCGGCGATCTACGTCGTGCTGCTGGAGGAGCGACCGCAATCGAGTCACGATGGAAATCAGCGAGCAAAGGGAACCGATGAGCATCGATAGAGAGTTCAGGGTGAGCGTCACGAAAGACTATCTGGTCTTCGCCGCGGCGCACTTCATCACCTTCGCGGGCCACCGATGCGAATCGCTGCATGGACACAACTACAGGGCAGGCGTCACCATCGAAGGCCACCTCGACGAGGAGAGCTGGTACGTGCTCGACTTCTCCGAGGTGAAGAGGATGATGCGGCACTACTGCGACGAGATCGACCACAAGGTGCTCCTCCCGCTGCGGAACCCCAAGATCCAGGTGGAGGAGCGCGGCGACTTCGTGCACGTCGCCTACCAGGGCGCGCCGCGCTACGTCTTCCCGCGCTCGGACTGCGCGCTGCTGCCGATCCCCAACACCACGGTGGAGATGCTCGCGCGCTACCTCGCGCATCGTGTCCGGCAGGAGCTGGAGGAGCACGGATTGGAGAACCTTACGGGATTGGAGCTCGAAGTCGAGGAGAACTTCGGCCAGTCGGCCACGTATCGAGAGCTCCTGAAGTGAACGGAACGGAACGTCAGATAGATCGAGAGGACAAGTGATGCTTTCTCTTTCCCCCTTGTTCGCCGCCACGGTCGCGGCATACATCGCAGTCGCAGCTCCTTCGCGCGCCCCGTCGGCGCGGTCGGAGATGGATACCGTCACGGACTCCGGAGCCGCGCGCGCCGCCAGCGATTCCACGAAGGGGTTTGCAGATGCGCAGATGCGCATCACCGTAGACAGCGCCAACTCGCGCATCATCGTCAGCACCGGTCCCTTCCACCTCCCGGCGAAGCCCCCCGGCATGGAGGGGATGGACATGCACGGGATGCACGGCATGGAGGGAATGGAAGGGATGGAACACCACACGCTCTCCCACTTCATGCGCTTCGACTGGCCGGTGGATGGATGGCTGCGCGGCTTCCGGGTGGACATGACCGACGCGTCGGGGAAGCCGCTCCCGGGCAAGCTTCTCCACCACCTCATCGGAGTGAACCTCGACCGCAGACAGCTCGTCTACCACGCGGTGGAGCGGCTCTTCGGCTGGGGCTCGGAGACCGACCCCGTGGAGCTCCCCTCCGGTCTCGCCGTTCCGCTCAAGGACGGCGAGCACCTCGGCATGTATGCGATGTTCGACAACGAGACCGGGAAGGACGTGGACGCGTATCTGCGCGTCACCATCCCGTACGTGTCCACCGCGACGGGCAAGAAGCCGCGGGCCGTGCTCCCGCTCTACATAGACGTGAACAACGTCATCGGCGGAACCACCACCTTCGACGTTCCGCCCGGAAAGTCGAAGCACAGCTTCGAGTTCGTGATTCCCACGAGCGTGCGCGTGCTGGCTGTGGGCGGCCACATGCACGACTACGGCGAGAGTGTGAGCCTGGAAGACGCCGAGACGGGGAAGGTGCTGGTGAAGCTCAAGGCCAAGCGGGACAAGCAGGGGCACGTGGAGGGAGTGGGCCGCTTCGTCTTCGGCTACAACACCGACGCGCTGCACCTCGTCGCCGGTCACCGCTACCGCGTGGTGGGCGAGTACGACAATCCCAGCGACTCCGTCGCGAAGGATGGCGGGATGGCGCACATCAACGGCGCCGTGGTCCCCGACGACGTGAGCAAGTGGCCGGTGCTCGACCCCAACGACCCGCTGGTGCAGAAGGACATCGCCTCGCTGCCCACGGGCGGCGTTCAGAAGTCGGCCGGTGGCGAGGAGACGTCCGGGGGCGGCGCGCCGCACGTCCACAAGACCGACCCCTGAGCCGTAGAGCCATGGTGGAGCGCGCTCCCCACGAGCGCCGCGTCGGCACCGGCGTCGGCGAGCCGCTCGAGGTCGGCGGCGTCTCTGACTCCGCCGCCGGCCACGAGCTCGATGTGCGGGAGCGCGCGGCGGATCTCGCGGACGAGTTGGAGCTCCGGGCCGGATCCCATCCCCACCCGGGCGAGGTCGAGAGCGATGATCGTCTGGATGCCGCAGGCCGCCGCGAGCTCGGCGATCGCGATCGGGTGGAGCGTGCGGAGGGTCGGGTCGGCCGTGATAGGCTGACCGGCGCGGAGGTCGAGGGAGAATATCGTGCGGGGGGCTGGTGGCATTTCATCTCCGGAGGTAGTGGTGGCGTTAGGCTGACCGGCAAGGATCGGATCCTTGCCGGTCAGCCTAACGCCACCACTACCTCCGGACGGAGCAACCGAACGTCGAGGAACCACCGCGGCATCGATCGCGGTCGCCAGAGCGCGGAGCGCCGCGCGTGGATCCGGCGCCGGCCGGAGCGTCTCGAGCCCCACGACCGGCCGCGACGCGCCGTCCGCCAGGAGCTCGCGCGCTTCTTCGAAAGTACCGATCCCCGCGTCCACCCAGATGGCGACGTCCGGCCGCTCGGCCGCCAGCGCGCGCCTGAGCGCACGCTCAGGCGCGCGTCCCACGATGGCGTCGAGATCGGCGAGGTAGAGCTCGCGGAACCCCAGGCGGTCGCGGAGCGCCCGAGCTATCGCAACCGCGTCTCCCGGCATACCGGGCGCCAACTGCGACGAAAGTGGCGCGTAACTGTCGCGCTCGCCACCCCGCGCATGCACCGCGCGGCCGCCTCGTATGTCCAGGACCGGAATTACGCGCATGGGAAAGATCCGGATCTATTCGACGCGCATGAGAAAGATGTGGATCCACTTAGCGCGCGTGAGAAAGATGCGAACCTGTTCAGCGCGCACGCGAAAGATGCGGACCTATCCAATGCGTTCGACCGGGTAGCACGATGACGGCCGGCGTCACCGGATGGGACGTGGGCGGCGTCAACACCAAGATCGCGCGGGTGGAGGGAGGGGTGGTGCGCGACCTCCGCTCCCTCCCCTTCGAGATCCAGCGCGCGCCCCACGAGCTTCGCCCACTCATCGAGCGCTTCGCAGAGCGCCCCGCAGAGCGCCCCGCAGAGCGCCCCGCGCGCGAGGTGGGCTCCGAACTCCGATGTCGCCATGCGGTGACCATGACCGCCGAGCTCTCGCAGTACTTCCGCACCAAGCGCGAAGGGGTGGACTTCGTCCTCGATGCCTTCCACGACGCGCTCGCCGACGCCGATATCCAGGTGTACGGCACCGACGGCGTCTTCCGGCCGCTGGCCGAGGCCCGCCGAGTGCCCCTTCACTGCGCGGCGTCCAACTGGACCGCGACTGCCGCTCTCGTGGCTCTCGAATGGCCCGATGCCGTTCTCATTGATGTGGGGACGACTACTACGGACATCATCCCCATTCACGCCGGGAGAGTGGCGGCCGAGGGACGCACGGACCCAGACCGGCTCCGCACCGGGGAGCTCCTCTACCTGGGCGCGCTCCGCACTCCGGTGGAGGCGATCGTCCACGAGGTCCCCCTGGGCCGCTCGCTGGCCGGCGTGTCGGCGGAATCGTTCGCGCTGGCGGGGGATGTGTACCTCTGGCTCGGCGAGCTGGCCGGCGACGACTACAGCGTGCCCACGCCCGATGGGCGACCCGCGACCCGCGCCGGCGCGCGCGACCGGCTGGCGCGGGTGGTCTGCGCGGACGGAGAGATGCTGGACGACGCGGCCATCGACGCGATCGCGCGCCATGTGGCTCAGCTCCAGGTGGAGCGCACCGCGCGCGCGCTCGAGCGATTGATCATCCAATATCCCTCCATCTCGACCGTGGTGACAGCCGGCCTCGGGAGCTTCATCGCGCGCAGCGCGGCCAGGCTGCTGCGATCGCGCTCCCTGGAGCTCGTGGAGCTGGCTCCCGCCTTCACCCCCGCGGCCGCCGTGGCGCTCCTGCTCGAGGGAGGCGATCCGGTCATCCCCCTGAAGACGGAGCCGGCTCCGCGTCAGCCCAGCGCTCGCTGCGGTGACGCCGAGCTGACGGGAGAACGAGCCGGCGCAACGCTGGAGAGACGATGCAAGTCCTGACCCCCGCCCCGGACGTGCTCTCGCCCGTCCGCACGGTGGTCAAGGTCGGCGGCGCGCTCCTCGGTCGCCAGGGTGCGCTCGAAAGAGTCGTACCGGTTCTACGCGGCGTGGCCGAACGTGGCGACCAGGCGCTGATCGTCCCCGGCGGCGGTCCGTTCGCGGACACGGTGCGGAGAATCGATACCGAGATGGGACTCTCGCCCGATACCGCGCACTGGATGGCCATCCTCGCGATGAATCAGTACGCCGAGCTGCTCGCATCGCTCGTCGCGGGTACGCGGCTGGTGGAAGAGGTGAGCGAGATCGCGACGGCGCTAGCGGCGGGAGAGCTTCCGGTGCTCGCGCCCCATCGCTGGCTGCGCGCGGCCGACCCGCTTCCCCATTCGTGGGAGGTGACTTCGGACAGCATCGCGGCGTGGGTGGCCGGTGAGCTGCGAGCCGAAAGACTGGTCCTGGTGAAGGCCGGGAAGGTGGGACGGCGAGAGCTGGTGGACGGATACTTCGAGCGGGTGCTCCCCCGCGAGCTGCGGCTGGTGATCACCGACGCCGCCGGGTGCGGCGCGGAGCTCGGCGTCTAGCGGCTCACCCAGGTCCGCCAGGCGGCCGCTCCCGCGGCGCCGATGCAGTTGGCGCCGATGTCGTACGGCGAGACATAGCCCTGCGCGAACTCGAATCCCACACCGCCAGCGCACACCGCCGCCGCCGACTTCCACGCTCCCACTTTCAGGTCCGTACCCAGGTTCGTGATCGCCCACGCGGCGAGCACGTGGACCGCCTTGTCGGGGAAGGTGGATTCCGTCTTGAACCCGTCGCGATACCCGCCGGGATCGCTGTCCAGGTGAAACGCGCGCACCGCCACTACTCCGGCGGCGACACCTCCATAGAAAGCCCACTGCCGTGCCCGGGAGCGCCGCCGGGGCGAGATCGCCAGTGGGCGAGGCCCCGGTGCATCGCGCTCATCGCCCACCACTACGCTGTCCACCGTGGCGGCCGGCGGCGCGAGCATGGCGCGCGCCGAGTCGGCGGCATCCGCGCCCACCGGAGCCGGCGCCGGCACCGGTGTGAGCTGCCGCCGCGACACCACGCGACCCGAGTCGGAGCGCTCGATCTGGAGCGCCTGCAGCGCGCGGAGCCGCTCTTCCAGACGGAGGCGCTCAGCGCGCGTGCTCGCGATCGCGCTATCGAGGGCAGCGATCTCCCGCTCTCCCTCGCGCGCTTCGCCCCGCAGGCGGCCCAGCTCGAGCTCGAGATCGTGCTCCACCTTCGCGGTCTCCGACACCTCCTGCCGCAGGTCGCGGTTCCCGCGCTGCAGCTCGTACATGCGCGCCAGCTTGGCGCGCCTCCCCTGGTCGGCCACGACGGGCGCTGGCGCCTCGACCGGAGCGGCGGCCGCGCTCCCGGCAGCCAGCGGCGTCCCGGTCGCAGCCATGGATCCCGCCACCGAGCGTTGCTGCGCGGCGAGCGATCCGGCCGCGAGGCCGGTGGCCGCCAGCGCGACGAGAGTGTGAATGCGATACGACATCGAGCCACTCCAGATTGAAGTGCATTCTTCGAGGGTCACGTCTGGAGTGTCGGCCGCTGGCCGCGCGACTTGAGCAGCGGCCGGCGTTGCCGCGAACACCTTCGCTTCGTCCGTGGGGTATCATGGACATCTTCGTCGCCCGCCAGCCGATCTTCGACGCCAGCGAAGCGTTGGTGGGGTACGAGCTGCTGTATCGCAGCAATGCCGCGATGACACACGCGGCCGGCGTGTCCACACAGCGGATGTCCACCGATGTGCTGGTCCACGCCTTCCTCGGCATGGGCATCGACCGGCTCACCCACGGCGTCCCCGCGTTCGTGAACTTCCCGACCGAGATGCTGGCGCAGGAGCACTACAAGCTGCTCGATCCAGCCGGCGTGGTGATCGAGATTCTCGAGACGGTCGAGTGCAACGAAGAGACGCTGAAGATCTGCGCGGAGATGAAGTCGCTCGGCTACCGTATCGCGCTCGATGATTTCGAGCTCGATGAGTCGCGCTTCCCCTTTCTCGACCTCGCCGAAATAGTCAAGATCGACGTGCTCGGCCGCTCGGCGGAGGACATCGCGAAGGTGGCGGAGAAGCTCGCCGGCCGTCGCGTACGGCTCCTCGCCGAGCGCGTGGAGAACGCGGACGTGCTCGCGGCCTGCCGCTCGGCTGGGTTCGAGCTCTTTCAGGGTTATCACTTCGCGCGGCCGGAGACCGTCACGAAGCGCGAGATCCCCGTGGAGCAGCTCCAGACGATCCGGTTGATGAATCTCCTGCACGACAGCAACACCACCGACTCGCAGGTCGAGGAAGCGTTGCGGGCCAACCTCCCGGTGGCGTACCGGCTCCTGCGCATCGCCACGTCGGCATCGGTTGGCGGGCGCGGGACTCAGTCGATACAGCACGCAGTCCAGCTCGTGGGCCGCGAATCGCTGCACCGCTGGCTCGGGCTGGTGCTCGTATCGTCGGTGGCCACCGATAGCGGAGCCGCGATCGAGCGCGTGTACACCGCGCTGCGCTACGCGCGCATGTGCGAGCTGCTGGCGGTGCGCGCCGGTCACACCGCGGCCGCCGGACCGCTCTTCATGGTGGGACTGCTCTCGCAGCTCGACACACTGCTGCGCGTATCGATGTCGGAGATCGTGGAGCAGCTCGACCTGTCGAACGAAGTGCGGGCGGCGCTCCTGGACCAGGGAGGTCCGTACGTGGAGCCGTTGCACATCGTGGAGGCGTACGATCGCGGCCGCTGGGACGACGTCGTGAAGAGCGCGCACTCCATGAGCATCGAGCCCGAGATCCTGCCGGACATCTACGTGGCAGCGCTCGCGTGGGCGCGCGAGCAGCTCCCGCTCGCCCGCCCGTAGAGGATCGTCTCGCGCAGACACGACTCTGCACGTTCGGCTTCACCGGGCGAGCAGCTTTCACCCGCTCGCCCGTAGAGAGAGCATCACGAGGTGACGGTGCCGCCGTCCGGAGCGTGGGGCGCCGAAGGATCTCCCCCCAGGTAGGGGAGGAGGATCGCGATCCGCCGGTTCGATGGATCGAGCGGCTTCTCGGGATTGCGGAGCTGGCGATCGGCCATCCCCCGCACTTCCACTATCCGTGACGTAGCGACTCCCGCCGACTCGAGCACGCGCCGGGCCGAGTTGGCGCGATCCGCCGAGAGCTCCCAGTTCGTATAGCCGCTCGACCCGAACGGCGCCGCGTCGGTGTGCCCTTCGATGATCAGCGGGTTGGGAGCGGCGCGCAGCTCGCCGGCGACCAGCGTGAGCGCGCGTACCGCCGCCGGCTTCATCACGGCCGAGCCGAAGGGGAAGCAGCTCTGGCCATCGGCGGACTCCACGAGGTCGATGCGCAGCCCGGAAGCGTCGACGTACACCTCCACATCCACGCCGAGCCCCGCTTCGGCGGCGGCGGCCTGCATCTTCTGCGCGATCCGCGCACTGATCCCGTCGAAGAGCTGGCGCTGCGATGCGCGCGCGGCGAGCCGCACCGCTGGTCGCGGCACCGCCGCCGGCGAGCTGCCCGAGGAGATCGGGCTCGCGCCGTTGGAGTAGGCCTGCCGGGAGCCGATGGGATCGGTGAAGTACGACTCGATGGCCTTCTTCATCTGCGCGTCCATTCCCACGATCCAGAGCACCATGAAGAAGGCCATCATGGCGGTGACGAAGTCCGCGTAAGCGATCTTCCACGATCCGCCGTGGGAGCCGTGGTGCGCGCGCTTGCGGCGCGCGACGCGGATGATCTTGACCTGCTCCTGTGCCGTTGACATCAGGCCGCCTTCCGCTGCACGAGCGACTCGAGCACCGCGAACGACGGGCGGTCGGCGGGCTCTATGCTCCGGCGCGCGAACTCCACGGCCGTGGTCGGGGAGTCACCGCGGGCGTAGGCCAGGAGCGCCACCCGGATGCACGAGAGGTAGGCCTGCTCCGAGCGTATGCGCGACTCTATCGCCTGCGCGATCGGGCTGACCACGCCGTACGAGAGAAGTATCCCGAGCATGGTGCCCACCAGCGCCGCCGCCACCTTGGCTCCGATCTCGCTCGTGGGTCCGCTGATGGCGCCCATGGTGATGATGACTCCGAGCACCGCGGCGATGATCCCGAATCCCGGGAGCGCGTCGCCCATCCTCCCGAGCGCCGCGGGCACGGTCATCGCCTCTTCGTGCTGGCGCTCCATGTCCATCTCGAGGACTTCGGAGAGGTGGTACTCCTCCATGGAGCCGGCCAGTAGCACCTTCAGCGTATCGGTCAGGAAGGCCACCGCGTGCGTCTGCTGGCGGAACATTGGAAATTTCTTGAACAGGTCGCTCGCCGCCGGGTCCTCGATGTGCCGCTCCACGCCGATCAGGCCATCGCGCCGCGCGGTCTGAAAGAGCTCGAAGAGCGCCTGCAGCAGCTCCGAGTACGACCGCTCGTTGTACGGGTTCGGCTTGAGGAGGCCGGCCACCTGGCGTGCGATGCCCTTTATCACGGTCGGCGGGTTGGCGATGATCAGCGACCCGATGGCCGCGCCGCCTATGATCACGAACTCGGAGACCTGCACCAGCACGGCCAGGTTGCCGTGATGCATCGTGTATCCGAGCAGGATGCTGCCGAAAACCGTTGCCAGACCTATGAGGATGATCACGCGTTCAACCTGTTGGCCGTGAAGAATGGTCGTTCAGATCGTACTACACGCGTGAGTATCGGCACGGGGGCCGATTTCTTCAGCCCGTTTCGGGTGCGCCTGTTTCCGCGCTGGGGGGCTGCGGGCCGGCTCCCTGGAGGAGCTCCAGCCAGCGGGTATCGCTGCCGGCGCTCGATGCCCGCTGGTTCTCGGCGGCTATGGCCACCACGATCTCCTCGCGCAGGATGGACGCGTCGAGCGGCGCCTCGATACCGAGGCGCACGCCGCGGCGGCTGCAGGCGAGTACGACGATCCGGATCCCATCGCCTATCAGGATCGATTCGCCAACGTGACGGCCGAGGATCAGCACGGGATCAGCGCACCATATCGAGGATGGTCTGCGCCATCTCGTCGGCCACGGTCACGAGGTGCGCAGCGGCCGCGTAGGCCTGCTGATGGCCCATCAGGGCCACGAGCTCCTCGTCCGTGGACACGCCGCTCACCGAGCTTCTCCGCGCGTCGGCCTGGTCGGCCAGCGTTCCATAGACGGTGGCCGACTGGCCCGCCGCCTGGGTGAGCGTGCCGAGCCCGGTGACGAGGCTGTTGTAGAACCCACCGAAGCTCACCGAGGTGGTGCCCGCGTAGCCGCCGCTGGCCACCGTGATGCTCACGGGCGAGTTGCGCAGGCCGGCCATCGCGAGCGCGAGGCGGTTGTCGCTCGGCCCCGTATCGGCATCGTCCACTCCCGCGTTGATGGCGGCCGGATCGGCCGCGACCTCGTCGGAGATGCGGATGTTGGCGGCCGACACGCTTCCGCCCGCGGCCGCGGGCGCGAAGAAGGGCGCGCCGGAAGGGCCGGTGGTGTGCAGGGCATTCACCGCGGTCACGAGTCCGTCGGCGAGCGCATCGAGCTGCGCCACGGTATCGGGGATGACCTTGCCGAGCATGTCGAGCGAGCTTCCCAGCGCGCCGCCGGGGGATGGTATCGTGCCCGGGCGTCCGGCGATCTGCAGCGCCGCCGGCGGTCCGGCGCTCACGGCGAGCTCTCTCACCGCATCGCCGTCCACTATCGTCGTGCTGTCGAGGAGCACTCCCACCGTGCCGTTGTCACGCTCCACCACGCGGATGGGCGCGAGCTGCGCGAGAGCGTCGAGCGCGCGGTCGCGCTCATCGCGAACCGCCGGCGCGCTCTGCCCGCCCGCCTCGGCGATGGTGATCTCGCGATTCAGCTCGCCCACGCGGCTCGCGAGCCGGTTGAACTCGGCCGTGTCACGCACGAGCCGGCCCGTTACCGCGCTCTGCACGTCGCGGATCTGCGCGGAGGTATCGTTCAACAACTGCGCGAGCTGCCCGCCGCTGTCGCGCACGAGCCGCTGGCTGGTGGGGTTCGCCGGCTGGTTGGCCAGATCCGACCACGCCGACCAGAAGGCGTCGAGCGCATCGTCGATCCCGCTTCCGGAGAGCGTTCCGAAGACGCCCTGGAGCTGGTCGAGTTGATCCTGGCGCAGCGTGAAGCCAGCCGCGTTCGCCCGCTCGCGCCGGTAGGTGGCGTCGAGCAGCGAGTCGCGCTGCCGCTGCACATCCAGCACTCGCACGCCGCTCCCGATCTCGCCGGTGCTCTCCCTGGTGACCGGGCCGGTTGCCAGCACCGCCGTCTGCCGCGAGTACCCCACGGTGTCGGCGTTGCTCACGTTGTTCGATGTGACGACTATCGCGGTCTGGTGCGCCGAGAGCGCGCTGCCGGCGATCGAGAGTAGACTGCCAATCGAAGACATGTTCAGATGGTCCGGTTGATGAGAGCTCCCTCGGAGACGCCCTGCTTTCCTGGAGCATGGTGCCCGGCACCGGCGTTCGCGGTGCCGCTTCCGGCTCCGAACATCGGAACCGGAGCGCCCACGATCAGGCGAATCAGCTCCTCGCCCGCCGCTATGACTCCGAGCAGGATCTTGCGATTCGTCTCGACCTCGCTCGCCACCTCGGCCGCGAGCTGCTGGAGCTCGTCGCGGAGGCGTTGAATCGAGGCGGAGCCCCACGGCGGGGCCACCACCCGCTCCGTCTCGTGGAGATCGCCCCACCTCGGCGCGATATCCGGCGGCGCGCCCAGCTTCTCGACCACGAGCTGCCGGTAGCGGCGTGCTTCGCTCAGCGTGAGGAGAAGACGACGCATCACGAAGATGTTTTCGTTGATGGCGTCCACGTCGCTCCTGGCGATCGCGCTGCGCTGTAGCTGAAGCGTGTCGAGGAGGCGGCGCAGGTTGTGCGTCTCCGTCCCGAGCGCGTCCGCCAGCTCGAGCATCGAGCGCGGCGTCGTATCGGTCTCCGACTCTCCATGATCCACTGCCGCTCTTGCATGCCCTTCGGGCATCCAGGCGCTGCCGCGCTGGCCGCCATCGTGCACCGTGCTAATCTCGTGCATTTTTCCCTCCAGCTTCGGCAGGCCGAACGGCTGCGGCCCGCAGTTGTCGATACAGTACTTCGCCGATTCCATGGTGCCACTGGGCGGGCACCTCGCCCGAGATATGCTCGTCGAGCATCGACGTGAACATCTCCTCGCCCGTTCCGCCATCCGCGAATCCACCCTCGGGAACGGTCGCGCGCATGACGTGCAGGAGCTGGGCGACGAAGAGTCCCTCCAGCTCGCGCGCCGACCGGCGCAGGCGTTCTTCATCCGCTCCCCGCGCTGGTGCGCCGGTCACGGGCCGCGCTGCCGCGCCGCCGGCGGGGTTGCTCGCGCCACTCATCGCAACACCACCTGAGCCGAGATCGCGCCGAGCGCGCGCAGCGACTCGAAGATCGCGGCGACATCCGCCGCCGGCGTCTGGAGCGCGTGGAGCGCGCTGGCCACCTCCTGCACCGAGGCACCTTCGCGCACGCGGAGCTCCGGCAGCGCGCCGTACCCCCTGCGCGAGTATCCCTGCGCCGGGACCGGAGCACCGGGTTCGCCCACACCGGGTGCGGCCGGCTCGGCGGCGGGGAGCCGGGCCGCGGAAGACGACTGGTCGTCCGCATCTATCGTGAGGGTGATCCCGCCGTGCGTGACGCTCGCCTCGCCCACGGTGAGCTCCCCGCCCGCGACGACGGTCCCGTTGCGTGTATCTATCACGAGCATCGCGGGACGGCTCGGCCGCACCCGCAGCTCCCCTATGCGCGCGAGCTGCACGGGTCGCGCTTCGGTGCTGTCGCGGAGGGCGAGGAGTACCGAGCCCGGGTCCTCGACCCGCGCGCTGCCGGCGCCGAGCGAGTCGTTGATCGCGCCGGCGATGCGCGTCGCGGTCTCGAGCTCCGGCTCGCGCAGTATGAGGCGCGTCGTGCCGGCGAAGCTGGTGCGCGGCAGCTCCATCTCGAGCACGCCGCCCGCAGGGATGCGGGCCGCGGCCTCGTTCATGTCCCAGCGGCGTCCGGGTTTGTCGCTGATCACCAGCGGGCCCTGCGCCGAGGCGAGCGGTTGGCCGCCCACGTCGTCGACGAGTGGAGTCATCCACAGCACTCCTCCATCGAGCGAGCGAGCATCGCCTATCGATGCCACGTGAACGTCGAAGCGGCCGCCCGGATGCAGGAAGGGAGATGCCTCGGCGGTGACGAGCACCGCCGCCACGTTCCGCGTGCGCAGCAACTCCGGCGGTACCTCGACGCCGAAGCGGTGCAGGAGATTCGATATCGACTGCACCGTGTGGCGCGAGCTGAAGCCGCCGGTCACCCGGTCGCCGGTACCGCCCAGCCCCACCACGAGGCCGTAGCCCATGAGGCGGACGGGAACGTTCCCCTCCGTCACGGTGAGATCGCGGATCCTCGTCGCCTGGGCGGTCGCGCCGGCGGCGAAGATGGTGAGCAGCGACAGCGCCACGGCGAGCGCCATGGCGAGCGCCACGGCGCACCGGGCGAGGCCGTGAAGCGGGCCTGCCGGAGCGGTAGCGCGCCGAAGCGGCGCGGCCGATGATGGGCGATGAGCCACGGGCGTACTCATGGCCAGAGTATCCCGAGGATGCGGGAGAGTATTCCCTTCTGCGGCTTGTCCAGATTCCCCTTGCCGCTGTACACCAGCTCCGCGTCGGCCAGCCGCGCGGAAGCCACGGTGTTGTACGCCGAGACATCTTCGGGGCGTACCCAGCCGGAGAGCGTTATCTCCTGGACGTTCTTGTCGATGGTCACGACCTTGCTGCCGCGCACCTCGAGTCTCCCCGCAGGATCGACCGCGGTGACGCGCACACTCATCTCGCTCACGAAGGAGTTCTGGCGCGTCGACCCTCCCTGCTGCGACGACTTCGCGTTGTTCTCCGTGCCGAAGGAGAGATTGCCTCCGCCCAGGTCCTTGCCGCCGGAGGAGCCGCCCAGTCCCACCGATGCGTCGTTGCTCCGGCTCGTACTCGCCTTGTTGTCGGTGCGAGCCGAAGCGAGCGTCGATTCATCGACGATGATGGTGAGGATGTCGCCCACGGCGAGCTCCCGCCGGTCGGAAGTCCACGACCGGCGCGGCGCCCGCGCTGGTGTAGCCGCTGGTGCCGGTGCCGGTGCCGATGCCGGTGCCGATGCCGGTGCCGGTGCCTGTGCCTGTGCCGGCGCGGCGCTCGCCACCTCGCCCTGGTTGGAAAGCTGCTCGCTACCCGTGCGCGTCTGCGCGTCGGACGACTGCTGGGCGTGCACGTTGCCAGCGGTGGCCGCGCAGAGCAGCAGCGCGAGCGGAAGGATCACGTCACGCTTCATGGGACCAGCACCCGGCCGTCGCCCACGGCGCGCCCTTCGATGCGGCGGCCGTTGTCGAGGCGCACGGGGACCGCTTCACCGCGGGCCACCGTCGCGCCCGCGCGGCCGCGCGCCGAAGCCACCACGCCCGTGCCGCGCCAGACCACCTGCACCGTGTCGCCCGCGTGTACCGCCGCCGGCGGAGCTACCGCCGGCGCGCGGAGGAGCGCTCCCGCCATGATCGTGCTGCGCGCCACCCACCCTTCCGCCGCGGGCTCCGCGTACTCCACGGGCGCGCCCCAGCGCACGAGCGTGTCGGCCACGATGTCGCCCGCCGCGAGCGTGCTGCCGCGCGCAATGTCGCGCGCGGCGCGCGCCTCGATGACCGAGACACCCGCGCGCGCGATGCGCGCCTTTTCGCCAGCCGCGAAGGACACGAGCCACCGCTCGCCGCGCACGCCGTCGGCCGGACGCACCGACGCGGGATCCCTCCGCTCCACGGCATCGCCGCCGTCGATCCAGGAGAGGCGGATCCGCTCCGGCTCCACTCCCCACTGCGCGGCGATCGCGCGAGCCACGCCGGGCGCCGCCGCCTGAGCGGGCAGCGCGGCGCCGTGCAGGAGCGAGACCGCCCCCACCACCGCCGCCGCGGCCCGCACGCGGCACCACCACGCGCTGGCTCGCATCAGCGCACCATCTGCGAGATCACCTGCCCCATCTCGTCGCAGCTCTTGATGACCTTCGAGTTGAGCTCGTAGGCCCGCATCGAGGAGATCATGTCCACCATCTCCTGGACGATCTCCACGTTGCTCCCCTCGAGACTCCCCTGCTGGAGCTGGCCGAAGCCATCGTCCTGCGGATAGCCCGTGCTGCAGCTCCCGGCCGCCGGCGTGGCCGCGTAAAGATTCTCTCCCAGCGCGAGGAGGCCCGTGGGATTGATGAAGCGCGCGAGCTCCAGCCGCCCCACCTCCACCGGCTCGGTGGCGCTGCCGCGCTGGACGCTCACGATCCCGGTGCGCGAGATGCTGACGTTCGACGCATCGTCGGGGATCTGGATCCCCGGCGAGACGGTATAGCCGCCGGACGTGACGAGCGTGCCCTGATCGGAGATCGAGAAGTTGCCATCGCGCGTGTACGCGAGCGTGCCGTTCGGCATCTGCACCGCGAAGAAGCCCTCGCCCTCGATGGCCAGATCGAGCGGCCGGCCGGTGACCTCTATCGGGCCCTGCTCATGGATGCGCTGAACGCTCGAGAGGCGAGTGCCGCGCCCCACCTGCATCGCGGGCATCGTGAGCGCATCGGGCGCCGCGATGACCGTGGTGTCCTGGACGGTCTGGTAGAGGAGATCCTCGAAATGCGCGCGGCTCCTCTTGAAACCGGTGGTATTCACGTTCGCGAGGTTGTTGGCTATCACCTCGGTGCGTGTCTGCTGGGCCATCATGCCTGTAGCTGCTGCGCGGAGTGCGGGATCCATGGTTCGAATTCGGGACTGAGGTGAGAACCGGCTAACACGAGTATCGGTCGATCGTTAGTCCGGCTTGAATGAGTGGTTGCGTGGGCTCGTCAGACCGGCTTGCCGATGTCGTTGCAGGCAGTGCCACGGATCCCGTCGAGCGTGGTGATCGCGCGCTGCACCGAGGTGTACGCGCGCTGGATCTCTATCATGTCGACCATCGACTGCATGCTGTTCACGTTGCTGTCTTCGAGTTGTCCCTGAAGCACGCGGCGGTCGGCGGGCGCCACGGGCGTGCCGGCCGGGTCGGGGAGGAAGCGGGTGCCGCCTTCGTGCTGGAGCTGCACGCCGCGCGGCACGCGCTCCACGCGCAGTCGGGCCACGGCGCGGTCGTCCACGATCACGCCGCCGGCTCCGTCGATCTGCACGGTGCCCGGCCCCAGCACGAGCGGGCCATCGCTGGTGAGAAGCGCGTTCCCCTCCGAGTCGACCACCTCGCCGTGCGCGCCGATTCCGAAGGAGCCGCCGCGCGTGAGCCGCTCACCGTTGGGTGTCTGGATCACGAAGAAGGAGTCAGGGTCGCCGAGCGCCAGATCGAGCGGCTGGCCGGTGGGCCGGATGGAGCCGGCGCGCCGGTCGGTGGCGACATCGGGAACGGGGATGGCGTCGTCGATCGCGCGGGCGAACGCCCGCTCCGCCTTGAATCCGGTGGTGGAAACGTTGGCGAGGTTGTTGGCGACAATTTCCTGGCGCCGCTCCCACAGCCTGAGAGCCGCGGCTGCGCGCGCCATGCCGTTGGGTTTCATGGTTCGGTCCTCGTGATGGAGATCGTCCGGGCGGGGTGGAAGGCAACCGGTATGCCCGCCGCACCGGACCCGGCACACGGGGCATAAGTGCACTGCGCATACATGGTTGCGCGCTGCGCTCCGGACCCCACCGGGAGGTGGGGAGCGGGTGGGGGCGGCAGTACTCGCCGCATGCGGCAGTTATTGCCGCGTGCTCGCGGGCGCGCCGCGCGGGTCACTGCCGCTCCCGCGCCGGCCTCACCTCGGCACGCAGCTTCCCCAGCGCCTTGCTCCGGATCTGCGAGATCCGCGATTCGGTGAGCCCGAGCGTGTCGGCTATCTCGTGGAGCTTCATCTCCTCGTAGTAGTACAGCGCGATGACCGTCCGCTCCTGGTAGGTGAGATTGCGCAGCGCCTCCCGAACGAGGGCCACTTCCTGCTCGCGCGTGAGCTGATCCTCGATCGTGGGATCTTCCGAGGGCTGCACGTTCGCCGGCGCGTCCTCTTCATCGCCGCTGGCGGGCGTGTCCAGCGAGACTGCTCGCGCGGCCACGGTGTCGGTCTCCCAGTGCCGCAGCGTCTCCAGATCTATCCCCAGGTGGGCCGCCGTCTCCCGGTCCTTCGGCGGCCGGCCGAGCGTCCGCGAGAGCTCCTCGCGCGTGCGCGTGAGCTCGCGATGCTTGCGCCGCACCGAGCGTGGGACTTCATCGCGGCGGCGCAGCTCGTCGAGTATCGCCCCGCGCACGCGCGGGATCGCGAAGGTGCTGAACGCGTGACCGAGCTCGGGGTCGAAGTGGTCGATGGCGGAGAGCAGACCGAGCGTGCCCGCGCTCACCAGCTCGTCGAAGTCGACGTCCGCCGGGAGCGATGCGGCGACCTGCCGAACGGTGTGGTAGACGAGCCCCAGATTCTGCGCCACCAGCTGGTCGCGGGCGGAGAGGTCGCCGCTGAGGAAGCAATGCCACAGCTCTCGGGTCTCCAGTGTCCCAGTCATTGATCTTTCAGACCTCTAGTGCGAGCGGTGCCGGGAGCGGCGCCGCGGATGAGGATGTGGTGTTCACGTGCGGCGCGGGGACGAGTCGGCCGAGCAGCTCGTGCACGGCGGGCGCCGCGCCCGCGGTGACGAGGGCTTCCAGGAGCGAGGCGCCCTGGCGATGCGCGCCGCCGAGCGCGTGGTCCACCGGCAGATGTCCGGCGAAGCCGACCGACCGCCGCAGGAAGCGCTGCACGCCCGCGCGGTAGTGCTCTCCGATGGCGGCTGCCCGGGTCGCGTCGCTCCCGTTCACGAGCAACTGGATTTCGAGGCGCGGCGCGTGGACCAGGAGGCTCTTGGCGAGCGCGTACGCGGCCGCTATCGCCGTCGCATCGCTGCTCGCGACCGCGAGCACGCGGTCGCCGTTGCGCGGCATGTCGCCCAGCGCCGCACACGCTTCCAGGATCGTGGAGAGCCGCGAGCCGGCGTCGATCAGCACGACCCCGTATGCAGGGAAGCTGGGCGCGAGCTGTTGCACGCGCGCGGGAAGCGTCTCCGCGGCGCCATCCACCACGAGCACTCCGTGCCCCCTCATGGCGGCGGCCGCGCCGAGGAGCGCGGTCACGAACGAGGTGCCCACGCCGGCGGTACCACCGGCCACCACCACCACCCGGCGCGGTGCGGCGGCGCGTGGGACTCCGCCCACGAACCAGTTCCAGAGCGGCGCGACGGCCGCAAAGAGCTCGTTCATGACTCCTCACGCGTGGCGGCGGCGCTCTCGCCGGGTTTCGGCAGCTCCCACGTGCCGATCGCGGCCACGCTCACCTGCGCGGGAAGCTCGGCGAGCGAGAGCACGGGCAGTCCCCGCATCACGGGCTCCACGATGCGGCGCACCCCCACGCGAAGTCCGGGCGGCGTGATGAGCGGCGGGAGCTTCCCGTCGCGGGTGTGCGTGGCCGCGAGCGCGTTGAGGTCGCGAAGCAGGTGCGCGATCGACGATGGGTTGAGCAGCGCCTGGCCCGCCCCGGCCCCACCGGCCGCGGGCCGCGGGCTGAAGAGCGCGAGCAGCGCGCTCTCGAGCCTCGGACCGATGGTCACTCCGCGAATCGCGCCCTCGGCGTCCATGTACTGCTGCGCGATCAGCGGCCCCAGCGCGCGCCGTACGTGCTCGGTGAGCTGCTCCACATCGCGGGTCTGCTCGGCGATGTCGCCCAGCGCCTCGAGGATGGTCACCATGTCGCGGATGGGAACTCGCTCCTCGAGCAGCCGTTGCAGCACGCGGTGGAGCGTGCCGAGCGAGAGTCGCGAGGGGATCATGTCTTCCACGAGGGCGGGATGGCTCTTGCGCAGCGTGTCGAGCATCGCCTGCACGTCCTGCCGCCCCAGCAGCTCGGCTGCGTGACCCTTGAGGACCTCGTGCAGGTGGGTCGCTATCACCGCGGCCGGCTCCACGACCATGTAGCCATCGGCCTCCGCCTCGACCCGGCGGTCGGGCACGATCCAGCGGCCGCGCAGCCCGAAGCTGGGGTCCACTGCCTCGATCCCTTCGATGGGTCGGGCCACGCTGCCGGTGTCGAGCGCGAGGAGGAAGCGCGGGAGCACTTCGGCGCGCGCCGCCTCCACGCCGCGGATGCGCAGCACGTACTCGTTGGCCGGGAGCCGCAGGTCGTCGCGGATCCTCAGCGACGGCATCACGACGCCCAGCTCGAACGCCGCCTGCTTGCGCAGCAGCGACACGCGGCCGAGCAGCTCGCCGCCCTGCCGCTCATCCACCAGAGGGATGAGGCCGTAGCCCACGTCCAGCTCCAGCGTGTCGAGCTGGATGGCGCCGCTCATCGGCTCCTCGGCCGCGGGGGCCTTCTCGACCGGAGCGGCAGCTTCGGCATCACGCACCGCACCTTCCGCCGCGCGGATGGTCGCGAGGCGAGCCACGAACGCCGTGCCGCCCGCGAGCGCGAAGAAGGGCAGCATCGGCAGGCCCGGCGCCAGGCCGAACGCGGCGAAGACGCCCGCGGTCATCCAGAGCGCGCGCGGATGCATCCCGATCTGCTGCACGAGCGTGGCGGACATCTGCCTTCCATCCGCCGCGTGGGTGACCATGAGACCGGCCGCGGTGCTGATGATCAGCGCCGGGATCTGCGTCACGAGCCCGTCGCCCACGCTCAGCACCGTGTACGTGCCGAGCGCCTGAGCTATGGGGAGATCGCGCTGCACGATGCCGACGAAGATCCCGCCGATGATGTTGATGCCGGTGATGAGAATGGCCGCAATGGCATCGCCCTTCACGAACTTCGATGCGCCATCCATGGCGCCGTAGAAGTCGGCCTGGTGCGCGATCTCGTCGCGGCGGCGGCGTGCCTCCCTCTCGTCGATCAGGCCGGCGCTCAGGTCGGCGTCGATCGCCATCTGCTTCCCCGGCATCGCGTCGAGGGTGAAGCGCGCCGCTACCTCCGCCACGCGCCCCGCGCCTTTCGTTATCACCACGAAGTTGATGGCGACGAGGATCAGGAAGATCACTAGTCCCACGGCGTAGTTGCCGCCGATCACGAACTCGCCGAACGCCTGGATCACGCGCCCCGCCTCGCCGCGGCCGAGTATGAGCCGCGTGCTGCTCACGTTGAGCGCGAGGCGGTAGAGCGTGAGCAGCAGCAGGACCGATGGGAAGGTGCTGAAGTCGAGCGGGTCCACCGTGTTGAGCGCGGTGAGGAGCACCACCAGCGACGCACCTATGCTCGCCGCGAGGAAGAGATCCAGCAGCATGGGCGGGAGCGGCATCACGAGAAGCGCGATGACGAAGACCACGCCCAGCGCCAGCGCGAGCTCGGCTCTCTTGCGCGTGCGGTCGGGGAGCACGGTGAAGGGGAGGACGATGGCGGTCATCGAGTCGCCCCCGTGCGGTGGTGCGTGGGCCGGTAGGTCATCCCCTCGTGGCGCTGGCGGATCACGAAAGCGAGCACCTCGGCAACGGCGGCGTAGAGATCCGCGGGTATCACCATCCCCACGTGCGCCGTGGCGAGCAGCGCGCGGGCGAGCGGGCGATTCTCCACCATTGGTACGCCGGACTCCGCGGCCAGCGCCTTGATGCGCTCGGCCACCTTGCGCTGACCCATCGCGAGCACCACCGGTGCGGGGACCGAGACCGGATCGTAGCGGAGCGCGACGGCGATGTGCGTGGGGTTGGTGATCACGACATCGGCAGTGGGCACGTCCTTGAACATCTGCCTGCGTGCCATCGATCTGGCCATGCTGCGGCGGCGCGCCTTGAGCATCGGATCGCCCTCGTTCTGCTTCATCTCCAGCTTGATCTCGGTTTTCGTCATGCGCAGCGACTTCTCGTGGCTCCAGATCTGGTAGCCGTAGTCGGCGGCGGCGAGCGCCATGTAGGTGAGCCCCGCGATGGTCGCGAGGTGCAGCGTGTGCTGCCGGAGCACCGCGGGGAGCGCCGACACCGATACCTGCGGGAGCCCGATGACGTCGGGGAGCGCCGTCCGCAGCGCCGCCCACGTCGCGAGCGCCACTATCGCGAGCTTCAGCAGAGCGCGCGCGAGATTCACCCACGGCTGCGTGCCGAGCATCCTGCGCCCGTTCGCCATGGGATCGAGCCGCTCCCACTTGGGGCCGAGCGGTTTGGTGGTGAACACGCCGCGCGCCTGCAGAGCGGCCACCGTGAACGTGATGACCGTTATCGCCAGCACCGTGGGAGCGAGCGCGACGAGCGCCTTGCCACCCATCGTGTGCAGCAGCGTCACCACCCCCGCGGCACCGGAGGGCGGCTCCGCCATCGTGGTGAGGCCGTACGCCATGAGATCGCGAAGCGACGCGGCCATGGACCGCGCGGTGGATGCCAGCACCGCCGCGCTGCCGAGCAGCGCCGCGGCGGTGGTGAGCTCCTGGCTGCGCGGTACCTGCCCTTCGCGCCGCGCCTCGTCGCGCTTGTGCGGCGTCGCCTGCTCTGTGCGTTCCTCCATCGATGCTTCGGCCATCGTCAGCGTCCTCCGGAGGCGAGGGGACCGATCATCCGCGTGATGAGCACATCGTAGTCGGCCGACCAGTGGCTGAACGTGCCCGCGATGAAGGGGACGGCCATCGCGAGCACGAAGAGGCCCACGCCGATCTGCAGCGGGAAGGCCACCGAGAGCACGTTGAGCTGCGGCGCGGCGCGGGTGAGGATGGCCAGCGCCACGTTCGTGATCAGGATCGCGGCGATCACCGGCGCGGCGAACCGTATGCCGAGCACGAAGAGCGCGCCGCCCGCATCGAGCATGGCCGCGAAGCCGGCGGTGGGATTCAGCGTCATTCCGGTGGGAAACTCGCGCAGGCTCACCGCAACCGAATCGAGCATCACGAGGTGCGCGTTCGCGGCCAAGAGCAGAACGATTGTGAAGAGCTGCATGAACTGCCCCACCACGGGCAGCGAGATGCTGGTGTTCGGGTCGAGCACCGCGGCGCCCGAGAGACCGCTCTGGATCGCCATCACGTCGCCCGCCATCTCGGCCGCGCCGACGAACAGCGCCGCGCCGAGCCCGATGGCGAAGCCGATGAGCGCCTCATCGAGGATCGTGGCGGGTGTGACTTCCACGGTGGCCGCGGCGTGCGCCAACGCCACCGGGTGAAGGAGAAGCGTGAATCCCAGAGCGAGCACCGTGCGCAGACGCAGCGGGATCGCGCGCGACGAGAAGAACGGCGCGATGATGACGAGCGCGCTCAGGCGCACGCTCGTGAGAACGAGCACTGCGAGCGAGCGCGAGCCGAGGAGCTCCGGGAGGTCGAGGTTCACGAGAGTAGCGCGGGGATGCTGCGGAAGAGCTCGACCGTGTAGCGGATCATCACCTGCAGCATCCACGGCAGCGCCACGAGGAGCACGAGTGCTATGGCCAGCAGCTTGGGCACGAACGAGAGCGTCTGCTCCTGCAACTGCGTCACGGCCTGCAGAACGCTCACGAGCAGGCCCACGACCAGCGCCGCCATGAGCAGCGGGCCCGCGAGCATGAGCGCGGTCAGCATGGCGTTGCGCGCGAGCTCGATGATCAGTTGGTGGGACATCTGTCGATTACCGGAAGCTGAGGACTAGGCTCTGGACTATCAGCGTCCAGCCGTCGACCAGCACGAAGAGGAGCAGTTTGAACGGGAGCGATATCATCGCGGGCGGTAGCATGAACATCCCCATGCTCATGAGCACCGCGGCGACCACGATGTCGATGATGATGAACGGGAGAAACAGGACGAAGCCGATCTGGAAAGCGCTCCGCAGCTCGCTGGTCGCGAACGCCGACACCAGCACCGGTAGCGAGACGGAGTCGGGCGCGGCGACCTGCACGCCGCTCATCTCGATGAAGGTGGCGAGGTCCTGCTCGCGCGTCTGGCGCAACATGAACTGCCGGAACGGAACCACCGCGGTCTGGAGCATCTCGCTCTGCTGCATGCGCCCCTCGAGCCACGGCTGGATGGCGGCGCGATTGGCTTCGCCGATGGTGGGAGCCATCACGAAGCCGGTGAGCAGCAGCGCGAACGCGGCTATGAGGTGCCCGGGCGGCGCCGACTGAGTGCCGAGCGCCTGACGCAGGAGCTGGAGCACGATCAGGATGCGCGTGAAGCTCGTCATCAGCAGGACGAGCGTTGGAAGCATCGCGAGGAGGCCGAGCATCACGATGGTCCCCACCGCGCCGCTCAGGTGAAGGCCATCTTTTCCATCGCCCGCTCCGCCCAGCCGCAGGTCGAGCTGCGGCTGGGCGGTGGACGCGGCACCCGATGCGGCGGTAGATGCGGCGGTGGATGCGGCGGCGGTGGATGCGCGAAGCGCAGCGGGGTTGATGCTCCCGGCGCCCCTCGTCTCGTACTGCACGGGCGTGGGGAGGCGCGCCACCGGCGGCTGCTGCGGGGTTCCCTCGCGCAGCGGCCGGGTGCGCGGTGCGTTCGGCACGGTGGGAGTGGGAGCCGCAGCCGGCGCGTTGGCGGCCGGTGCCTCCGGCGTGGCCGGTGTAGCCGCCTCGAAAGCGGGGGGCGGCGGCACGGTGATGGCCGGCAGGTCCACGGTGGGCGCGGTGATCGCGGGCGTCGGCACCGGGGGCACCGCCGTCGTTTCCTGCGCCGCCGCCCGGCCCGCGGCCGCTGCGGCGAGAGCGATGAGCGCCAGCGACGTGAAGCTGCGGCGAAGCGCCTGCTGCAGTCGGTCCGCGAAGGGCACGCACAAGGGCACACCCAGAGGCGGCTGCAGCCGATGCGGCGCGGCGGCGGCCTCGTCGCGCATGAGCGCGAGCGACGCGCGCACCGCCGGCTCCTCCGCGCGGCCCGCCTCCTCCGCGCTCAGCTCGAGGAGCTGCCGCACGCCTCCTTCGCCCGTGGAGAGCACCACCACCCGCGTCCCCACGCGCACCACCGCCACTCCCTGGCGTGGTCCGAGCGATGCGCGGCGCAGCACCGTGAGCGCTATCCCACCGCCCGCTTCGCGGGCACCGCCCGTGAAACGGCGAAGGAGATGAAGCATCACCCCCAGAAGCGCGAGCACGAAGAGCAGCGAAGCGAACGCGCTCATCATTCCGCCAGCGGTCACGAAGCGAGCTGCTCCACGTTGACGGGAGCCACGATTCGCGTGATGCGGACGCCGAAGTATTCGCCGAGCACCACCACTTCGCCCTCGGCGAAACGACGCTCGCCCACGAAGACGTCTATCGGTTCGCCCGCGACCCTGTCGAGCTGGATCACCGAGCCGCGCCCCAGCCGCAGGATCTCCTGCACCGTCATCGTCGTCCGCCCCAGCTCGATCGACACGGCGAGCGTGAGGTCGAGGAGCATGGAGAGCGGCACTTCGGAGGAGCCGTCGGCGTCGTCTCCGACCGCCGCTCCTGCCGTCGCCGGCGTGGAGAGCTCCGAGAGCTCGGCTACTTCGGGGTCCGCGGGGAGCGCCGCGGCGATGCCCGGCCTGTTGCCGGATGTCTTCGTGGATGATTTCATGATGTTCACTTCGACGCTGAAGAGATTGTCGAACCGCCGTGGTTCGGCGATGGCGGTGGTGGATCGAGCTGGTCGACCACTCGCACGGCCAGGCGGTTGCCCACCTTCCCGTGCGTTATCGTGAAGCGCGGTTGGCCGCCGACGAGGAGGCACGACATGACGTCGGTGGTCAGTCCCGTGGCGAGTATGCTTCCGACGCGCAGCTCGGTGAGGTCGCGGATGCTGAGCTTCAGCTCGGGCAGCCGCGCCGACACGGTCACGCGCGTGGAGCGGACGTGGGTGGCGTTCAGCGCGCGATTCTTCGCGCGCTCCCGTTCCGATCCGGTGCCGGTGCTGACGCTCTTGCGGCCGCTCGACGTGAAGAACTTCTCCAGCACCACGAACGGGAGCGCGACCATCGCGATGGACGCGAAGTCGTCGGCGCGCACCTCCACCGTCGCGACGAGGACCGGATCCTCGGGGTTGCACGCCTGGAGGATCTCCGGCACCGATTCGAAGCCCGCCACGGAGAGCTCCAGAGGCACGTGATCGCCCCAGCAGTCGGCCGTGTACGCGGCGAGCCGCTCGGCCGCGGTGCGCACGACCAGCCGCTCGATGGTGCTCAGCGCGCGGTCGGGAATGGTGGGCGTCCCCTTCCCGCCGAGCAGCCGGTCGACGATGAGGAAGGCGAGCTCGGAGCCGAACGCCACGACGCCCTGCTGCTGGCCGCTGTCGTGGATGTCGACTATGTAGGCGACGCACGGCGACGAGAGCGAGAGCACGAACTCGGCGAAGCTGAGCTGCTCCACGCTCTGCAGCGTGAGCGCCACCGAGCTGCGCATCCGCCCGAGCAGCCAGGTCTCGAAGGACTTGGTCATGCGCCCGTAGAGCGCTTCGAGCGCCCGCAGGCGCTCCTTCGACACGCGGTGGGGACGCCGGAAGTCGTAAACCCGTACGTCCTGGTCGCCAGCGGTGCGGCTCGGCGTCTTCTCCTGCGGACGGAGCTCTCTCTCCGCCGGCGCGCGCTCCTCCGGCTTCTTAGGACCGTCGAGGAGGCGGTCGATCTCGTTCTGCGACAGTGTCTCGGAGGCCACTTGTCTTATTGAATTACGAACTGGGGGAAGTAGACCCGGCGGATGGCGCCGGGCGGCAGGCTGGCGCCGAGCTTCGACTGCAGCTCTTCGCGGAGCGAGTCGCGCTGAACGATGTTGGTCAGCTCACCGACCGTCTTGCTGCCGAGCGTCCGGAGGATCACGTCGCGCACCTCGGCATCGCGCACCTCTATGTCGTGCTGCAGGCCGGGATTGCCGAGCTCCAACGCCACGGATGCCATCAGGAAGCGAGTGCCGCCCGTCTGCGCCGGATTCAGCACCAGGTTGTCTATGGTGTAGATCGTCGGCGGCACCGCCGTGCTCTCCGCCGTCGCGGCGGCTGACGCGTGTTCGCCCGATCCGGCGGGAGCGTGCGATGCTCCCCCCAACCGCGGCGCCAGCACGAACGCACCGGCCGCCGCACCAACGAGGAGACCTCCGATGATCGCTCCGAGCACCGGGCCCCGGCCCCGACCCGCCTTCTCTCCGCCTGCCCCGGACTCGGAGTTGCTTTCTGCTGCCATGTGACCTCGAGTGAGAGTTGCACGAACACACTTCGATGGGCCACGTACGAAAGCAGGCGCCGTTCCACTGCCGCGCCGCGCGCGAGCGCGCGGGAGACATTTCGTAACTGCTTTTCCTCCAACGTCATGTGACTAGATGCGAATCGCCCGGCGACAGACTGTATCCCGCCTGTCGCCGGGCGAAGCCGGCAGAAAGCGCCACCGCCTCGGCGTTTTCTGCCGGGCGCGTGGTCGGACCACCCTACCGCTTCAACTGCACCACCTCGCTCAGCATCTCATCACTGGTAGTGATGATCTTGCCGCTCGCCTGGAAGCCGCGTTGCGCGATGATCATGTTCGTGAACTCCTGCGCCAGGTCCACGTTGGATGCTTCGAGCGACTTGCTCTGGATCAGCGACGTGCTCCCCTCGGCGGCGAAGCCCACCACCGGCTCCCCCGAATTCGACGACGCCGAGTACAGGTTCTCGCCTCTGCGCTCGAGACCTGCGGGGTTCACGAAATCGGCCAGCGCCACCTGCGCCAGCGGACGCACGATCCCGTTGGTGAAGCCGCCGATCAGCCGGCCGGTACGGTCGATCGTGACGCTCTCGAGGGAGCCCATGGTGAACCCGTTCTGATCCTGGATCACCGCGCTCGAGGGCGAGGCGAACTGGGTGAGGCCGGCCATCCCGCTGCCGAAATCCACCGTCACCGAGAGAGGGGTGGCGCCCGAGTCGGGCGTGAGGCCGATCACCGGCGCCGTGGTCGGGGCGGTCATCGCGCCCGTGCCGTCGAAGGTGACGGTGCCGGTGTTACCGGTGAGCGACGCAGCCTCGGTGGGTGAGAGCGCGCTGGTGTCGACCTGCCAATCCCAACTGTTGGGCGTGGTGGCGCTCTTGGTGAAGAGGAGCTTCAGCTCGTGCTTCGCGCCGAGTGCGTCGTACACGTTGATGGACGTCTCACGCACCGTGCCCGCCGCGGCCGAGGCATCCAGGTTGCCGCCGACTTTCACCCTGTCGGTCGCGGATGCGGGGCTCGTGAGGTCGGAGGGGATCTGGATGTCGCCTATCGGCCCGCCGAGCACTCCGTTGGTGGCCATGCGTCCCTGCACGATGAGCCCCGTCCCCTGCTGGACGAGATGCCCCTCCGAGTCGAACTGGAAGTTGCCGGCACGGGTGTACATCTGCTGGTCGCCCTTCCCGACCACGAAGAGCGAATCTCCCTGGATCGAGAGATCGGTCTCCATGGACGAAGCCTGGATGGTGCCCTGCGAGTAGAGCGTGTCGATCGAGCCGACTTCCACGCCGAGCCCCACCTGCATGGGATTCAATCCGCCCAGCCCGCCCTGGGGGCGCGTGGCGCTCTGCAGCATCTCGGCGAAGCCTTCCTGGAAAGTCGCCCGTCCCGCCTTGAACGCGACGGTGTTCACGTTGGCGATGTTGTTCGCGATGACGTCCATGCGTGTCTGGTTGCTGCGCATACCGGAGACGCCGGAGAAGAGAGATCTCATCATTGTAGTGGTATCCTGAGTTGGTGTGCTTGATGGGTTCCTGGAGAGGTCAATCTCGGGCGATCTCCACCACGGAGATCAGCGGTATCTGGAGCGGGCCCGCGCGCAGGATCGGCCCGTTCGCGCTGCTCGCTACTCCGTCGATGCGCGCTATGGTGTAGTGCTGCACGTCGATCGCGTTGCCGGCGGCGTCGGTCACATCGACCACGTAGTGGTAGACGCCCGGCGCCAGGCCGTCCGCCGCATCGCCGATCGCGAAGCTCTGGCGGCCGGCGCTCACGCTCCCGAGGTTGCGCGAGCCCACTGTCTGTCCGTTCTCATCGATGATGCGAAGCGTCGCCGCGCTGCCACGTCCCGCTATGTCCACGGTGACCGTGGAGGCGCCATCGGGACCGATGAGGAGCTGGTTGTCGCTGGCGGTGACCGTGTGGCCGATCGCGCCTATCGCATTCCCCGTGCTGATCCCGAGCGCGATCATCTGGCCGAGCGCGGCCTGGTCGCTCAACTGCTTGTTGATGTTGGTCAACTGCTCAACGCTCGAGAACTGCGCGAGCTGCGCGGCGAACTCCTGGCCGTCCATCGGGTTCAACGGGTCCTGGTTCTTGAGCTGCGCGATGAACAGCTCGAGGAACTGATCCTTCCCCAGCGCTCCGCCGGGCGCCTGAGCCGTCTGCGGCACGCCAGTCTGCGCGGAGTTGTTGGTCTGTACGCTGTTGATCACTTTGACATTTCTCGGTTGGAGGAATCGTGCTGTCGCCGGGAGGATCGCTGTCCGTCATCGCCGCCATGGTGGTCGCGCTGCGGCGTGTGGTAGCTGGGCGGTTGGTGGCCGCCGCCCCGCTGCTCCGCCGCCAGGCCGGACCCGGCGGGGATCCCCGCCTGAGCACCCAGCCATACGGCTTCCAGCGTTCGAGGTCCGAGTAGCTCCACGCGCAGCGAGTCGCCGGTGAGGCCGTGACGTCCGAGCGCCTGCTGCAGATCGCCCATCTGCGCCTCCATGCGGCCGGCCGCCGCGGGATCGCGCATCGCGAGCGTCGCGTCCACCGCGTTGTCGCGAACCCCGATGCGGATCAGCTCCGGACCGCCGTTGGCGTCATCGAGGCGCAGCACCACGTGCGACATGGGCCGCGTGGCGGCGTTGGCCTGGAGCTGGAGGAGGCTGGCGATCCGGTGTGCCATGTCCACTCCGCCGGCGGCCGCGACCGGCTGGTGCGCGCCGTCCGAGTGAGCGGCCGGCGAGCCTGCATTGGACGCCATCGCATCGAGCCGCTGTCCCGCGCGGTCGTCGGACTTCACCGCGCCATCCTGGCGCTGGTCGCGCTCCGCGTCCGCCGATCCCGCGTCGCCTCCCCGCGCGCCCGACGCCCGGGCGCGCGCGGCAACAGAGTCTCCGCGCGCGTGGCCCGTGACGCCGGCCGCTCCCGTCCGTGCCGCGGGACCGGCGAGCACATCGAGCCTCGCGGCTTCATCGCCGGCATCCGCCGGCGCGCCGGATGCATCGCCAGCTCCCCCGGCGGCGCCCGCTCCAGCCGCGTTGCCCGGCGCCGGCTGCGCCACCCGGGCCACGTGCGCCACCTCGGCCACGCGAGCTACCTGCGCCACCCCGGCTACCCCGGCCACCCGAGCCACGCTCGCGAGCTGCGCGAGCCGCGTGGCCGCACGCGCCGCGGCGCCTTCGCCGTTCTCCGCAAGCGCGTGTGCGAGCGCATGTGCGAGCGCATGTGCACGCGAGCCCGCGCTCCCTCCCCGGAGCTCCACGTGTCCCGGGTCGGCCGGACCGAGCGTGCTGAGTCCCTCTTCGCGCGCTATCCGCGCGAGTCGCTCGTACGCCTCGGCGTTGTCGTAGCGTTCATCGATGAGGAGGTCGGCGGCCATGCCGCTCGAGTGCCGCGAGCTCTTCGTCCAGGTCACGATCTGGCCGGGCTCCGTGCGGCCCTGGGCGAAGAGCGCATCCTGCCGCGCCTGATCGCGGGCCGTTTCCACCACCGTCACCTCGTGGCCGAACTCCGACTGCATCCGCTCGATCACGCGCTCGAGCGGCTTGCGGAACTCGGGCGCGAGGCGGGAGAGCCTGCGCTCCACCCGCGACGTGCCCGCGCTCCCGGCGCTCGCGCGAGCGTCGTGGATCTCATCGCCATCCTTCTTCGACTCGGCCGCCGGCGGCCGGCGTTGATCCGTGGTAACCGCGCCGGCGAAGATGCCGGCGAACGCCGAAGCGCCGGTCGCGTCGTCATCGCGGCGATCGGGACGCCTGGCCGGACCGCGCTCGGATGTCGCGGCGTCCAGCGCGAACGGACCGAGTCGATCGATGCTGGGACTCATGGTGTGCTCCTGGAACCGTTGAGCAACGCGCGGCTCACGCCCGCCGCGCGCTGTGGTGTGAAGTACTCGAGGATCTTCCCTGCCTGACGTTCGGAGACCGTGCCGAGGACGCGCGCGGCCTCCTCGTCATCGAGCTGCTCGAGGACCGCCGCGGCGCCCTTGGGCTCCATGGCGGCGAACATCCTCGCGAGCCGTTCGCGCGCGGCCTGGCGTGCCGCCTCGCGCTCTCTCTCCCTGATCACCGCCACGGAATCCGGCGCCGGTTTCTTCACCGCCTCCACCGCTTTCGCCGCGACCGGCGGGCGCGGAAGGGCGATGGCCGGCCCGGCGACCACCGCCGGCGCCGCTGGCGCCGCCGGCTTGCTCACCGACAGTGCCTGCGTGCTGTCCGGCGCGCGCCGCGTGGAATCGGCGCTGTCCAGAACCGCGACGCTGTCCGGCACCGCGCCCAGCTCGCCCTCCGTGGCCGGCCGCTCGAGCGCCAGCTTGGCTCCCGCGCCCGCCGCCAACCCCAGGACGATCGCGGCGACGAAGCCGAGCACCATCGGGAGGCGCATGCGCTACCTCTTCCCCACGCGCGCCACGCGCAGCACGTACTGGCTCAGCGCCACGGCATCCATCGCCCGCTGCTCCGCCTGGAGCTCGCCATCCTGCCATTCGGAGTGCTGCGTGTTGCGGAGCCGCTCGAGCACCTGCCGCGCGCGCGCGGCCTCGGCGACCGCGTCGGTCGACTGCTCCACTCGGACCTCCGCCTCGGCACGCACGCTGCCCGCCGCGCGCGCCTGGAGTCGCAGGTGATCGAGGACCACCGACAGGTACTGGAGCTCGCCCGCCGTGGTGCCGGTCTCGCCCGCCATCGTCCCGGCGATGTGCTCGTTCCCGTTCGCGCACGCGCTCTCCAGCTCTTCGTGCGCGCGGCGCGCTTCCGCCGCCTGGCGCTGCGCTTCGGCGAGCGCCGTCGCCATCTCGCGCTCGCGACGCTCGCGCAGGTCGAGGACGCGTTGCAGGCGGAACTTGAATCGCGACATCTTCAACTCTTCGAGGTGAGTATGGAGCGCAGCCGGTTGGCGAGATCGATCAAGCTGCGCCTCGTGCTCTCGATCGTCGCGCGTTCGTCGGGACTCTGCTGGAGCAGCCGCAGGATCTCCTCGCGATGGTCCATCGCGGCATCCACCAACGGGTCGCTCCCCTTCTGATAGGCGCCCACCAGGATGAGATCTTCCTTCTCGCGGTAGGCCGCCTCGACTTTCACCAGGAGGTCCGCCGCCTGGCGCTGCTCCGCATCTATGAGGTGGTCGCGCACGCGGCTCCGGCTCTCCAGCACGTCTATCGACGGGTAGTGCCTGGCCGCAGCGAGCGAGCGGGTGAGCACGATGTGTCCGTCGAGGATCGAGCGGGTCGCATCGGCCACCGGCTCGTTGAAGTCGTCGCCGTCGACGAGAACCGTGTAGATGCCCGTGATCCCGCCGCGCTCGCCGTTGCCCGCGCGCTCCAGCAGCCGTGGCAGCGCCGCGAACACCGACGGTGGATACCCCTTCGTGGTGGGCGGCTCGCCCACCGCCAGACCGATCTCGCGCCAGGCCATGGCCACACGCGTTATGGAGTCGACCATGAGGAGCACGTTCTTCCCCTGGTCGCGGAAGTATTCCGCGATCGAGGTGGCCACCAGCGCGCCGCGCGCTCGCACGAGCGCGGCCTGGTCGCCGGTCGCGACGATTATCACCGACCGCGCGAGCCCCTCGGCTCCCAGCGAGCTGTCTATGAACTCGCGCACCTCGCGTCCACGCTCGCCGAGGAGCGCTATCACGTTGATGTCGGCGCTCGCGTGCCGCGCGATCATCCCCAGCAGAGTGCTCTTCCCCACGCCGCTCCCGGAGAAGATTCCGATTCGCTGTCCCTGGCCGAGCGTCAGCACGCCGTCTATCGCGCGCACTCCGGTCTCGAACGCCTTGCCGACGCGTTCGCGCGTGAGCGGATGCGGCGGCTCGCCGCTCAGTGGAACCCGCTCGGTGAACTCGAGCGGTCCCTTGCCATCTATGGGCGCACCGAGTCCGTTGAGCACGCGTCCGAGCAGCGCAGACCCCACGTCCACGCCGAACGAACGACCGAGCGGTCGCACCATGCTCCCGGCATCGAGGCCATCGAGCTCGCCCAGCGGCATGAGGAGGAGGCGGCGGTCGTGGAAGCCCACGACTTCGGCGAGCACCGAGCAGTCGTTGGTGCCGCTGGTGATGCGACAGAGCTCGCCCACGCCGGCCTCGAGCCCCACGGCCTCGAGGCCCAGCCCCACCACGCGCGTGGCGCGGCCGTAGCGCGCGAGGCGCGGGACTCCTTCGAGTCTGGAGAGGAGCGCGTCAGGCATGCGTGTCGCTCAGGAGCCGGTAGACACGCTCGAGAGCGGTATCCACCCTGCCATCGATGATGTGTTCGCGCCCCTCCACCAGGCAGCCGCCGCGCTCGATGCCGGGGTCGGCTATCCACTTGGGCGAACGGCCTCCCACTATCGCATCCAGGTCCCTGGCGCGCTCTATCGCTGCCAGGTCGTCGGGGTGGAGGCGCACGCGCAGCGTCTCGTCGATGGGGAACTCCGCGAGAGCGAGGCTCACGAGATCGCGCACGATCTTCGAGTCGGTGCTCACCTTGCGGCCGATGATGTGGCGCGCTACCCCGACCGCGAGAGCGCTGATGTTCTCGCGCGCCATCGCGCCCCCGATCCACTTCTCTTCTCCCGCGCCGATCGCGGCGCACGCCTGCTCCACCGCGTTCACGGCCGTGCGGAGCCGCTCCGTGGCGGCGCGCTCGCCCTCATCGCGCCCCGCCGCGAAGCCTTCTTCACGGCCGCGCGCGAACGCATCGGCCAGCGTCCGCTCGTGAGCCAGCCGCTCAGCCTCCTCGCGCTCGCGCGCCGCGCGTTCCGCATCTACTTCGGGCTCCGCTTCCGCGTCGGCGTCGCGCGCGATGGCGCCGCCATCGCGCGCGGGCCCGCGGTCGGCATCCGCCTGCGCGAAGTCCTCCATCGTTCCGAGGTCCGCGGGATCCCAGGCGGCGACCGGTTCGATGAGCGTGTCGCGCCGGGCGTGAACGCCCGGTCTATGCAACGACCGCATCTTCGTCTCCCCCGGCCACCACGATCTCGCCGGCCTCGTCGAGCTTGCGCACCACGGCCACGATGCTCGCCTGCGCGGTCTCGATGTCGCGCACGCGTGCCGGACCGAGGAACTCGATCTCGTCATTCAGCGCTGCCAGGGCACGCTGCGTCATCGCGCCCATGATGCGGCTCTTGAGCTCCTCGCTCGCCACCTTGAGGGCGAGCGCCAGCTCGCGCAGCTCGACCTCGCGCAGCAGCCGCTCCAGCGCGCGGTCGTCGAGCGTCACGATGTCCTCGAAGACGAACATCAGGTTGCGCACCTGCTCGCAGAGCTCCGGGTCGCGGGCCGAGAGCCCATCGATGAGCTCCTTCTCGAGCGAGGAGTTGAGGAGGTTGAGGACCGCCGCCACCGCCGCCGGGCCGCCGGACGAGCGCATGCCCGCCGTGAGCGACACGCTCACCTCGTCGCCGAGCGTGGACTCGATGAGGTTGAGCATCTCCGGGAGCACTTTCTCCATGCGGGCCATGCGGTAGATCACGTCGCTCCCGATCTCGGGCTCGATCTCCCGCAGGAGCGACGCGACGCTGGTGGGCTCCAGGTGCGCCATGATCAGCGCTATCGTCTGCGGATGCTCGCCGCGGATGGCGTTGCCGAGCTGCTGCGGATCGACGTTGCGCAGGCCATCGAGCCCGGCGACGTCGGCGAGCTGTCCCTGGATCCGCTTCATGATCTGCGCGGCGCGCGCCGGCCCGAGCGAGCGTTCGAGGATCTCGCGCGCGTAGTCGACGCCGCCTTCGGCCATCGAGTCCACCGCCTCGAGCGTCTGGAACCACTCATCCAGCACCGCCCTCGTGGCGCTCGCGGGAACGCGATCCATCCGGGCGATCTCGAAGGAGAGCAGCTCGACCTCTTCGGGCGGGAGCAGATCGGTGATCTTCGACGACAGCTCGCCGCCCAGCGCCATACAGAAGATCGCGGCCTTCTGCCGTCCGGTGAGCTCGCTCTCTTTCCTGCTGGAGCTGGAAGTATTTCCGCCCACGTCATGCCTCCTTCAACCAGGTACGCACCAGCCGCGCGGCGAGCTCCGGACGGCCGAGCACCACCGATGCGACCCGTTCCTTCAGCGGATCGGAGGGCGGTGTGTATTCTGCCACGGGCTCCGGCTCTTCCTCCGGCACATCGATCTCCTCCGGCGGCGCCGCTTCGATGGGCTCCTCCGGCTGCGCCGGTGCTTCCGTCACCACGACCGGCTCGGGCCGCAGCGAGCGTATCACCCTCAGCGCGACGATGAACGCGAGCAGCAGCCCCAGACCCAGGAGGATCGGGCGCTGGAGCGAGCGAGCGGTCTCCCACACGGTGCGCTCTTCGTGACCGATGCGCGTGCCGTCGAACGGGAAGGAACTCACCGACACCACGTCGCCGCGGGTCGTGTCTATCCCCACCGCCGCGGCGACCAGCGCCCGGATCTGCTCCATCTCGGCGGCCATGCGGGCGGCGGCCGCATCGCGGTCGTCGCCCGTCGCGGCGGCACTGCCCTCGTTCACCAGCACGGCCACGGTGAGGCGCCGCACCGTGCCGATCGCGCCGGTGAAGTTCTCCAGGCTGCGCGAGTTCTCGTAGCTCGAGCTCCGGTTGTTGGAGCCGGCGCCGCCCTGCGGACCCGGAATGATCTCGGCGCGCTGCTCGGTGGTGAGCGCCTGGCGCTCGGGATCCACGAGCTGCGTCATCCGGTCGACCTGGTCGAAGTTCAGCGCCGCCGACACCGACACGCGCGCGTTCCCCGGACCCGTTATCGGCGTGACGAGCTGCTCCACCTTGGTGCGCAGGTACGCTTCCATGTCCTGCTGCGCGGCGAGCTGGCGGTTCGCCACGCCCGCGCCGGAGCCATCGTTCGGCACCGAGAGCAGACGTCCGCTGTCGTCGATCACCATGACGTCGTCGCTGGCGAGCCCGCTCACGCTGCTGGCCACGAGCTGCGCGATCCCGCGCACCACATCGGCGGGTGGTTCGGCGCCGTTGCGCAGCTTGACCACCACCGAAGCCGCGGTGCGCTTCTCGGGCTGGCGGAAGGTGGATATCTCGTGGAGCGCGAGGTGCACTTCGGCCGACTCCACGCCGCGCATCTTCGCTATCGTGCGCTCGAGCTCACCCTCCAGCGCCCGGCGATAGTTGATGCGCTGGGTGAAGTCGGTCATCCCCCACGACGGCTGGTCGAAGAGCTCCAGCCCCGGACGGCCGGCGTTGGGGAGTCCATCGCGCGCCAGCGCGACGCGCGCGCGCGCCACTTCGGTGGCCGGCACCAGGAGCTTGGTGCCGCCATCTTCCAGCTTGTACTCGATCGACGCTTCGCCGAGCTTGTCGGTGAGCTTCCCGATCGATTCGAGCGGAAGGTCGGTGAAGACGGGGACCCAGGCGGGCCGCGTGGCCCACCATGAGAGAGCGAGGATGCCGACCACGGAGGCGAGCCCTACCAGCGCTATCAGAGCGCGCCGCTCGCCTCCCAGTCGAGCGACTATCGGATCCAGCCGTTCGCGTAGCAAGTATTGCTCTCCCACCTAGGACTGCATCCCGACGAGCGTGTGATAAGCGTCCACGACCTTGTTGCGCAGCTCCGCGAGCAGCTCCAGCGCGAGCCCCGCCTCCTCGGCGGATGCCATCACCTGGTGGAGCTCGACCTCGTCGCCGCGCGCGAAGGCCGTGGCGTACGCGCTCGCGCGGTCCTGCGTCTCCGACACACGAGAGAGCGCGCCGCCGAGCAGATCGCCGAAGGATGTGGCCGCACCGGAGCCGGCATCTCCCTCGCTCGCCTGCTTCCAGCGCATCTCGAAGGCCTGCAGTCGGGCACGAGCTACGTCGAAAGAGATGGGGTCGTTCACGTTCACGCTCTCAGGTCGAGATGGATGCCGCGCCGGAGCTGCGCGGGTGCGGCGGCGGGAGATGCACCAGGCCGCCGGTCGTAGATGGGTGATTCGCTGCGCGGCGCGTGGGCGAAGAAGCCGCGCTCGGCGGGAGTCAGCGCGCGCCAGAGGTCGGGGTCGGTGCCGGGCGGCACCAGCGCGAGCGCGGATGGCCGCGCGAGCTCCACCGCGCCCATCTCCGCGGCGGTCGTGAGCGTGCCGCCGCGGATGGTCGCCGATCGCGAAGCCGATGCCCGCGAATCGCTGGTGAAACCGCCGATCTCCTGGTGGACGGGGCGGAATACCGTGCCCGCACCAACCGTCGTGCTGGTAGTCGTAGTGAGGCTCATTCAGCGCCGCGTTCAGAGGTTGATCGCGGAACGGAGCATGGACTTCACCGACTGGAACACCGTGCTCCCCGCCTCGTAGACGCGGCGCGCATCCATGAGGTCCACCATCTCATCGGTGATGCGCACGTTGGGGTAGCGCACGTAGCCCGATGCGTCGGCATCCGGATGCCCCGGGTCGTACACCAGCGGGCCCTCGGACATGTCCTCGTCGATGCCCGCGATGCGAACGCCTTCCATGGTCTCCACCGGGTCACCGTCCGGGAGCCGGAAGAGCGATGGCCATCCATCCGGTCCGAGCTCGTACGGCTGGCCGGGCACCGCGCTCGGCTCGAGTCGCACGACACGGCGGCGGTACGGCCCCCCCTCGTCGGTCCGCGTGGTCTCCGCGTTCGCGATGTTCGTCGCGATCGTTTCCATCCTCTGGCGCTGCGCCGACAGACCGCTCGCGGCGATCGCCAGCGTGCGGAACATCGGCCGCACGAGCGAGCGGTACGGGTCGGGCGGGAATCCTGGGATCTGGGGCATGGTCACTTCGATCGGATGCTGGTTCGTATGTGGTCGTACGACTTCTGGAGGAGCCGTGCGGTGGCTTCGAAGCGGAGCTGCTGGTCGGCGAGGCTGGCCATTTCCGCCTCGAGGTCCACCGGGCCGCTCTCCTCGCTCCCCGGCGGCGTCCCATCGATGGGCAGCGCGAAGCCATCGGCGCCGCCGAGCGTCGCCTTCGCCACGCGATCGGCGATGAGCCTCGAACGCGTCGCTCCGATGTCGAGAGCTTCCTTCAGTGATTCGGCCGGACTCACCCGGCCGATGAACCCATAGAGCATCGTACCTCCGGTCGTGCGGGTGAGAGTCGCTGTGAGTCCGGCGCAGAGAAAGGCAACCGCCGGGCCACTCGCGGCACGATGCCGAACGCGCTGTTCGGGGATGTCCCGAACAGCGCGTTGCATCGTTGTGAAGCCATTACGAAATATCGACTTGCATCGCTCCGCGGCGCGTCGCATCCGCGTCATCTACGCTGTCGTTGTCACGGCGCGAGAACCGACATCGCGCCGCTCGCACCCGGCAGCCGCTGCCTAGTGCAGGCGAGATTTTCCGGTGTGCGGCCGGCGCGACACCGGCGCCTTCCACACTTCTCTTCCACTGGCGACCGGCGCTTCCTCCTCCTGCTCATCGGCCGGCGGCGCATTCAGCTTGCTGCGCAGCGTGCGCACGCTGATCCCCAGAAGCTTGGCGGCGCGCGTACGGTTGTCGCCCGTCTTCTCCAGCGCGCGCTCGATCAGCAGCGCTTCGGCTTCCGCCAGGTCGAAAGAGGAGAGCGCGAGCACGGGGCCGGAAGACGAGGAAGCAAGGGTGGGATCATCGGCCAGCACAGCGCGCGCACGGAGGAAGCCGAACGACTTCGGCTCGAGTATCGGGTCGCCGCTCAGAATGACGGCACGCTCCACCGCGTGCTGGAGCTCGCGCACGTTGCCTGGCCACTGCTCGCTCATGAGCATGTCGAGCGCCTCGCACGTCACCCCGTGGAACTCGCGTCCGTTCTCCTCCGCCGTCCGCTGCGCGAACCGGTGCACCATGATGGGGATGTCCATCGGCCGCTCGCGCAGCGGTGGAACCTCGATGGGGATGACGTTCAATCTGTAGTATAGATCTTCGCGGAAGCGTCCCGCGGCCGCCTCGGCGGCCAGGTCGCGGTTGGTGGTGGCTATCACCCGCACATCCACCTTGAGAGGCGACGTGCCGCCCACCCGCTCGAACTCCTTTTCCTGCAGAACTCTCAGCAGCTTCGCCTGGAGGTCGAGCCGCATCTCCGAGACCTCGTCGAGGAGGAGCGTGCCTCCGTGCGCGCGCTCGAAGGCGCCCTCCACCCGCTTCACCGCCCCGGTGAACGCGCCCTTCTCGTGACCGAACAGGGCGCTCTCTATGAGACCCTCGGGGAGCGCGGCGCAGTTGAGTTTTATGAACGGTTTCGCGTGTCGTTCACTCAGCTCGTGGATCGTGCGGGCGAAGAGCTCCTTGCCCGTTCCCGACTCTCCGTGTATCAGCACCGTCGCCCTCGTGGGCGCGGCCGACGCCACCATCTGGAGCGCTCGCCGGATCGCCGGACTCTCTCCCAGGAGCTGCTGGCCGCTCCGCATCTCCGCCAGCTCGAGGCGCATGCGCTCGTTCTCGCGCCGTAGCCGCACGAACTCCAGCGCCTGATCCACGGCCACCTGAATCTGCGGGAGCTGCACCGGCTTGGCGATGTAGTCCACTACCCCGTTCTTCATCGCCGATACCGCGTGCTCGATGGTGCCGTAGCCGGTGAGGATGATGATGGGGATGTCGTACCCGTCCTGCCGCAGGAGCTCGAGGAGATCCAGTCCGCTCAGGCCGGGCATGCAGAAGTCGGAGATCACGAGGTCCGCGGGCGTTCGCGCGAGCGTCTGCAGCGCCTCGATGACGTTCCTGGCGTAAAGCGCCTCGTGTCCGATGTGCTCCAGCGTGCGTTGGAGCGCGATTCCCAGCGCCGGTTCGTCGTCTACGATCAGAATTCTTGCCATTGTATCGCGAAAAGTGGGTCGGTCCCGGCCCCGAGGGGCGTTCACCGGGCGATTCAGGCGGCAGCGGATACGACGCTCAAGTTTTCTCCAGCACGTCCGATACTTGGCTAGGACGCGAGCATCGCGTGATTCCGGCAGCGCGTTGATTCGAGATACGACTCTGCCTCTTCCAGCACCTTCACCAAACACCGAATCGATGAGAGTCACCGACCAGACGATGCGCCGCGACATGATCTCGCATGTCCAGTCCGGCTATCGCGCCATCATGGATGCGCAGATGCGACTGAGCAGCGGTCTTCGCATCCAGAAAGCATCCGACGACCCGAATGCCGCGACTCAGGTACTGCAGCTCCACAGCGCGCTTCGCGCTCTGGACCAGCATCAACGCAACATCGGGTCGGGACTTTCCAGACTCTCCGCCGAGGAAGACGCGTTGGATCAGCTCACCCAGGCACTCACCCGCGCCAAATCCATCGGCATCGCTCAGGGAACCGATACGGCCAACGCCGATACCAGGGCCCTCGCGAAAGTGGAAATCGACAACCTCATGACGTTCGCGAAGGGATTGGGCAACACTCGGTTCCTCGACGGCTACCTGTTCGGAGGAAATCGCAGCGATGTCGAACCATTCTCCAGCGACGTTCCGCCATTCTATAGTACTGCGAATCCGCCGGTCGGAGATCATCGCGTGGAGGTCGCTTCGGGCCAGCTCGTGGCGACCAATCACAACGGCACCGAGGTGTTCCTAGATACAGGCGTGTTCCAGTCGCTGAGTGACCTGTCCGCGGCGCTGGGGAGCAACGACACCGGCGCCATCAGAGCGGCGCTCGGTGCGCTCGACACGAGCTTCTCCAACGTTCAGCGTGTACTCGGAGAAGTTGGTTCGAGATCGAACCAGCTCGAAACGATGAAGGGCAGCCTCGACTCGCTCGAGCTCAACCTCCAGACGGCGCGCACCGAGCTCGAGGATGCCGACTCCACGGAAGCCGTGGTGGAAGTCATGGGACATCAGACCACGGTACAGGCCGCACTCCTCACCATGCAACAGCTCCTGAGTCTCTCGTTGACCTCCTACCTCAGATGATCGTCACTCCATCGGCCAATACGTACGCGGCTGCATCACTCCTGGGGCTCTCCTCGCCATCAGGTGAAGCGATGCTCCCCTCCGACGCGCCAGTGCTCCACCCGATCGCACACTTCACTTTCCCCCACGGTCTCTTCGGCTTTCCCGGCACGCTGTCGTTCCAGCTCGTACCCACCGCTCGGAACGGCGTGTACTGGCTGCACGGCGGCGAGGGATCGGTCACCTTTCTCGTGATCGATCCCTTCGAGTTCTTCCCGGGGTGCGTGATCGACGTTCCTGATGAAGTGGCCTCCGCCATCGGCGCCGAAGCGCCGAGCGACGTGCTCCTCCTCACCATAGTGACGCTCGGCAGCGACCCCGGCCCCACGGCGAACCTGCAGGGGCCGGTCGCGCTCAACCCCCGCCTCGGGCTCGCGCGCCAGTTCGTGGTCACGGATCAGGCGGCCCGGCTTCGCGCACCCTTCGTCCTCCAGCGAGCTGCGTCCTGAGACGCGGCTCGTCCGCATCGGGCAGCGCTCAAGTTCCGCGCGACCCGGTCGATACTGCTGGCAGCGAGCGATCGAGGGATCGCGGCGCAGTGGAGCACGGACGCTCCAGCCACAGTTAATGGAGGAACAGGACCATGCGTATCAACACCAACATCGCGGCGCTCAACGCGCAGCGTCAGCTCGGGATCACCGAAGGCCGCGTCGCCGATTCGATGGCCAAGCTCTCGTCCGGCTTCAGGATCAACCGCGCGGCCGACGACGCCGCCGGCCTCGGTATCGCCAACAAGCTGCGCGCGGACATTCGCTCGATGACGCAGGCTTCGCGCAACGCGGAGCAGGCGAACAGCCTCCTGCAGATCAGCGAAGGTTCCACGAGCGGCATCCAGACGATGCTGGAGCGCATCAAGGAGCTCGCGACGCAGGCGAACTCGGACACCGTCGATGATTCCGGCCGCCAGCGGATCAACGCGGAGTTCCAGCAGTTGATCGGCGAGATCGGCCGCACCGTGGCCACCACCAAGTTCCAGGGCAAGACGCTGCTCGACGGCGCCTTCGGCAACTCGGTGGACGCTGGCAGCACGGCGCTCGCCGCCGGCACGGGCGCTTACGCCGTCAAGCTCAACGGCGCCGCGGCTGGCTCGTACACCATCACCGCCGGCGCTTCCGACCCGGCCAACAAGCTCACCATGACGTTCGGTGGCGTGAGCCAGACAGTCGACGTGTCGGGCGACGGCAAGCAGCAGGTGACCTTCGACAAGTTCGGCATCACCCTCGAGCTGGACGCGAACTTCGAGGCCTCCACCGGCTCGGCAGCCAGCTCGCTCGACGGAGCGGCGGTCACCGTCACCGCCGGCTCGGGCGGCGGCTCGTTCATGATCGGCTCCAGCGGCTCGTACGGCACCAACGACGTGCTCACGCTTAGCGCGATCGACCTCACCACCGGCACCAGTGGTCTCAACCTCGACGGGCTCGACCTCCTCAGCTCCGCGAACGCTCAGACGGTACTGGGTCGGGTCGACACGGCGATCGGAACGGTCAACTCGGCGCTCGGAACGATCGGTGCCTTCCAGAACCGGATCGAGAACGCCCGCGCCAACCTCAACACCGCCATCCAGAACTACTCGGCCTCGGAGTCGGTCATCCGCGACCTCGACATGGCGGCGGAGATGACCACCTTCTCCAAGAACCAGATCCTGGCGCAGGCCGGCACCGCGATGCTGGCGCAGGCCAACCAGAGCTCGCAGGGGATCCTGCAGCTCCTGCGCGGCTGATCCACGGGAGTAGCAGTACCCGCAGCACGAACAGCAATACAGGCAGCATGAGTGAGCAACACCAACCACCGGGGCGGTAGAGCGTCCCGGTGGTTTCCTCTCACCCGGCTCGGAAAGATGAGCACACCGATCAGCAGCGTCAGTGGACTGGCCAGCGGACTTCAGTGGCAGGATCTGATAGACCAGATCATGGCCGCCGAGTCGGCGCGGCGCATCGCCCCACTTCAGGCCCGAGAGAAAGCGCTGCAGAGCAGCATCGACGCCTGGCACGGCTACAGCTCGGCCGTGGCGAAACTGGCCGCGGCGGCCGCCACGCTGCGCGACGGAAGCGCGTTCGATGCCATCAAGCTCTCGGGCGGCACCAGTCCCACCACCGGTCGCACGCTCTTCAACGCGACCGCGTCGGCCGGTGCGGCCGCCGGCAGCTATCGCGTCGAGGTGCTGGCGCTCGCACAGTCGGAGAAGCTCGGCGGCGCGATCCGGAGCAGCGCCAGCGACCCGCTGGGTGAGAGCGGAGACTTCCTGATAAACGGCCGCCGCATCGATATCGACGCCGGCGACTCCCTCACCGCCATTCGCGACAAGATCAACGCCGCCAACTCCGGCTCGGCCGCCACGCACGTCACGGCGACCATCCTCTCCACCAGCTCCACCTCGAGCCGCCTCGTCCTCACCAGCGATGCGACCGGCGCCAACGGGATAGAGCTGGTGGATGGCGAGAGCGGCACGCTGAAGTCGCTCGGCTTCACGGACGGCAGCCTGGTGGCCAACGCCACCGCCGACGGCGGCTCGCAGAGCCACAGGTTCAGCTCCGCCACCAAAGGCATAGCCACCCTCCTGGGCGTGACCTTCCCGCCGCCCAGCGTTGTGAAGGTGGGCGACAAGACCATCAGCGTCGACCTGAGCACCGACACCCTCGCATCCATCGCCGCCAAGATCAACGCCGCCGGCGGCAACGCCAGCGTGGTGCAGGAGACGGTGAACGGGAGCAGCTACTCGCGCCTCTCGGTGGGATCGCAGGTGAGCGCCGACAGCGGCGACCCGAACTCGCTGCGCACCCTCGAGCTCCTGGGCTTCGTCCAGAGCGGACGCGCCGCGGTGGCGCAGAGCGTCCGGAGCGGTACGGTCCTCGAGGATGCCGGGAGCGGGAGCACCGCCGCCGGAAGTACCCTCCTGACCAACCTGCGCAGCGCCGGCGGCGGCAGCCTTCTGGACGGCGACACCGTGAGCATCCGCGGCATGCGCGGCGATGGCAGCGCGGTGAGCCTCGACTTTGCGGTCACCTCGAGCACCACGGTGGACGACCTCCTGGCCGCGATCAACGGAGCGTACGGCGGAGGCAGCCGCGCGGCCGTCGCCACCTTCTCGGGCGGGCAGATCGTCCTCACCGACCAGCAGGGCGGCGACTCGCAGCTCACGCTCTCCATGACGTCCAGCGGCTCCGGCTCGCTCGACTTCGGCCGCGCCACGACCACCGAGGTCGGCCGCGCCCGCGAGATCACCGCCGGCGCCGACTCCGCCGTCCGCGTGGACGGCGTGCTTCTCACGCACGCCAGCAACACCATCTCCGACGCGCTAGCGGGGATCACCCTCGACCTGCGGCAGGCGGAGGCCGGCACCGTGGTGGAGCTGTCGCTGAGCCACGACATCGACAGCGTCGTGAGCTCCATCGACGCCTTCGCATCGGCGTACAACGACGTGCTCGCCCTCGTGCGCAAGGAGAGCGCGGCTTCCGGCGCGCTACCCTACAACGGGAGCCTGCGCTCGTCGATGGCCACGCTCACCAACGCGATGCTCACCGAAGTCGCCGGCCTCACGGGCACCTCGTACGATCGCGCCGCGATCGCCGGGGTCGCGCTGACCAAGACCGGCACGCTCTCGGTGGACGCCGACATGTTGAAGTCAGCGCTCACCACCAACCTGGTGGACGTGCGCCGGCTCTTCTCCACGAGCGGCTCCACGTCCAGCGGCTCGCTCTCGTACCTCCTCTCCTCCGAGGCCACCAGGCCCGGTACCTACGACGTGGAGATCACCAGCGCCGCCACCACCGCGCGCGCGGCGGGGAGCGTTCTCGCGGGCGGCGTGTACGCCGACGATGGATCGGCCGACCAGCTCACGATAACCGACGGCGCGGGGAGGAGCAGCAGCATCGCGCTCGCGAACGGCGACACGCTGGACTCCATCATCGCGCGGCTCAACCAGGAGTTCCAGGCGAACGGGCTCCAGCTCGTGGCTTCGAGCGATGGCGGCGCGCTGGCCATAGCCGGTACGCGCTACGGGTCGAGCGAGTCGTTCACCGTCGCCTACGACGGCGGCGGATCCGACGCCTCGGCGCAGCTCGGGATCGCGGCCGGCACCTATTCCGGAACCGACGTGCAGGGCACGATCGGCGGCTTCGCTGCCACGGGACTCGGCCGGACGCTCCGCGGCGCCGATGGCACCGATGTCGAAGGGCTCGTGGTGAGCTACGCCGGCACCGCCACCGGGAACGCCGGCAGCGTGTCGTACGTGCTCGGAGCGGCCGGGATGATCGCGCGCGCCACCGATGCGATAACCCGGAGCGGCAACGGCCTGGTGGACAGCCAGGTGGACGTGCTGGAGCGATCCAACAGCTACATCGAGCAGCGGATGGACGACATCCAGCGCCAGCTCGACCAGCGGCAGCAGGCGTTGCAGGCGCAGTTCATCGCCATGGAGGCGGCGATGAGCAAGATCCAGTCGCAGCAGGCCTGGCTCACCAGCCAGATAGCCGCGCTGCCGGGCTTCGTCGACAAGAGCAAGCAGTCGTGACGGCCGCGCTGTAGACGCGTCACTCTTCAGGAACCCGACATCGACGACAATGAGCTACAGCGGCAGCGCGGATCAATACAGAGAGGTAGCGGTGCTGTCGGCATCGCCGGCGCAGCTCCTCACGATGACCTACGATCATCTCCTCGTGAACCTGCGCCGCGCCCGCATGGCGGTCGACTCGGGGAACGTGGAGCTCCGCTGCCAGTACGTGGCCAAGTGTCAGGATGTGGTCTCCGAGCTGCTGGTGACGCTGGACCACGACCGCGGCGGCGAGATAGCGGGCAATCTGAGCGCGCTCTACGTCTTCTTCCTGCGCGAGCTCATGCAGCTCGGCTCCGCGCCCGACGTCACGCGCCTCGACCGGCTCACCGCGCTCGTGCAGGAGCTGCGCGACGGCTTCTCGCAGGCGGCCGCCGTGGCGGCCGGCCGTACCGGGGGCGGCTGACCGTGTCGCGCGAGGACGGTCTCCCCCCGCCCGACGGACCGGATGAAGCCGCCCCCGCGCAATCGACGACGCCGAGCCTGGCGCTCCTCGAGCAGCTGACGGCGCTCGCCAACCGCGCGCTCGACGCGATGCGCGCGGGCGACATGACCGCCGTGAACGCCCTCCTCGCCGACCGCGAGCCTTTCCTCGCTCGGCTGGCTGCGTCGCTCGCCAAGGGTCCGCCGAGCGACGCGAGATTCCCCGACCTCGCCCGGCGCGACCTCGAAGCCATGGAGCTCCTAGAGCGCGGGATCGCCAAGGCGCGCATCCACGTGGCCGGCGAGCTCGATGCGGTGTCCACCGCCCAGGCCACCGTCTCGCGCTACGCCGAAGATACCCCCCTGGCTCCTCCCGCAGCGACGATCGACATTCGGCGTTGATGCGTTCGTCCGGCAGGTGGCTAAAGTCTTGCCGCCGGCGTCCGATACTCGTGACCAGCCAGGAGATCATACCATGAAGATCAACGAACCGACGCCGCCCATCCCGCCCTCCGCCGTCCAGGGTCCCCTGAACCGCGGTCCGCGCACCAACGCACCCGGAGAACCGGCCGTCGGACCTTCGGCGCCGGCCGCGCAGCCGGCGGCCGGCCAGGCCGCGCCGCAGACCGGCCACACGGATCGAGTGGAGATCTCGGACGAAGCGCGCTCGCGCGCCGCGCAGCTCGAAGGCGAAAAGCCCGCGGCCGCGGCACCGGCGGAGAAGCCGTCCGTCGCCGAGATCCGCCAGCGGATACGCGATGGCGTGTACGAGAGCGATGCAGTCATCGACTCCATCGCGCGCCGCATCCTCGAGCGCGGCGACCTGTAGTCAAACCGCGCCGCCCGCACGGGCGGCGCTTCGGGAGATAAGTGATGAAGTTCCTCGTCGTGGATGACTCGGCGACGATGCGCCGCATCGTCATCAACTCGCTCCAGCGCATCGGTTACAAGGATGTGGCCGAAGCCGGCGATGGACAGGAAGCGCTCGACCGCTTCGACCCTTCCATCGGTTTCGTGATCACCGACTGGAACATGCCCAACATGAGCGGGATCGACTTCGTGCGCGCACTGCGCGAGCGCCCCGACGGCGGCAACGTGCCGGTGCTCATGGTCACCACGCGCAGCATCAAGGAAGACATCCTCGCCGCCGTGCAGGCGGGAGCCAACAACTACGTGGTGAAGCCCTTCACTCCCCAGGTGCTGAAGGAGAAGATCGATCACGTGCTGCAGAACGCGCAGAGCGCGGCCTGACGATGGCGACACGGCCAGACCGACCCACCCCGCAGTCCACGGTCATGCGCGACATGCTCGATCGCATGCTCAGGGACATGGCCCCGTCGGCGTCCGCGCCCGTCCGCCCCTCGTGCACCGCGAGCGATACGGTAGCGGCAGCGGGTACTGCCGCGGGGCCCGCTGCGGGACCCGCTGCAGGACCCGCTGCGGAACCCGCTCAGTGCGCGGCTCGCCGCGCACTACTCCCCGACCGCGACGGCCGGCTCGATCAGGCGGCTCAGCCGGTATCGTGCCGCGCTCACAACGAGATCGCGGCCATGCTCAGGATCCTCCGCAACAGTCGCGACGCACTGGAGCAGACGACCACCGAGAAGCTCCACCTCACCTCCGCGAAGCTCGAGGAGGTGACGTCGGCCACCGAAGTCGCCGCGACCGGCCTGCTCGATGGGCTCGACCGGGCGCTCGGCCTGGTCGACGAGCTCGATGACCTCGACACATCGGGCAACGAGCGCGCGGTCGACACGCGGTCGCGCCTGCGCGATGAGCTCTTCCAGTCGATCAACTACCTGCAGTTCCAGGACATCACCACGCAGCAGCTCAACTATGCTTCGAGCGTCCTCCTGGACATCGAGCACCGCCTGGCCGAGATAGTCGAGAGCTTCGACCCGCGCTCCATCGCCGTCCCGGGCCTCACTTCCGAGAGCGACGCCCCACCAGCCGAGTCCGCGGGACTCATCACGTTCGACCCCGATGCTTCGCTGTGCAACGCGGAGCACCGTCAGGCGATCGCCGATGAGATCCTCATGCGCATGGGCTGATCATGTCCGCCAGACCGGCTGCACTCTCGCTGGACGACGCGGCGGCCCTGCTGATCTGCCTCGACGCGGGTGACAAGGATGGCATCCAGCGAGCGCAGATGGCGCTCGCCGCGGCGACCTCCGACGATCCCGCCACGGCGGCGGCTTTCTCCGCCGCGGCCAGCCTCCTCTTCGACGCGCTCAAGGCCTCCTCCGAAGCCGACGCCTCCAGCGTCATCGAACGCGCCGCGTCGAAGCTCGAAGCGGCGATGATGGCGCGCGATGGCGAGGAGCTTCCCGCCTCCGCCCCCGCCACGCTCCCCGAAGATGCCGACCTCGCCCTCCTCGGCGACTTCATCACCGAGAGCCGCGAGTACATCGAGAACACCGAGAGCGCGCTCCTCCAGCTCGAGAACGACCCCGATGATGCGGAAGCGATCAACACCATCTTCCGCGCCTTCCACACCATCAAGGGCACCTCGGCATTCCTCGGCCTCGATCAGATCACGACCTTCGCCCACCAGGCCGAGTCGTTGCTGAGCGGAGTCCGCGACCGCGGGGTCGCCTTCACGCGGGCCTACGCCGACCTCGCGCTCCGGGCCACCGACATGCTCGGCCTCCTCCTCCAGGCGGTCGAGCGCGCCTCGCCCGGAGATCCACTCGCGCCTCCCAAGGGCTACGACGCCGTGCTCGGCGCCATCGCGGCCGCCGTGAGCGCCGCGGAGTCGGGCGAGACGCCGGCCCCTCCCGCACCCGCCATCGGCCCGGACGCCAGCACGGGTGACGATCGGCCGCCTGCCTCGAAACGCGACGCGCGCCGCGGCATCGCCGACGCGTCGGTTCGCGTGCGCACCGACCGGCTCGACCGGCTCATCGACATGATGGGCGAGCTGGTGATCGCGCAGGCCATGATCGCGCAGGATAGCGCGGTGAAGCGCGGCGGCGGACAGGACATCGCGCGCAAGGTCGCCCACGCCGGCAAGATCGTTCGCGAGCTGCAGGAGCTCAGCATGTCCATGCGGATGGTCCCCCTCAAGGCGACCTTCCAGAAGATGGCGCGCCTCACCCGCGACGCGGCGCACCGCAGCGGGAAGGAGGTGGAGCTGGTGATAGAGGGCGAGGACACCGAGATCGACCGCAACATGGTCGACGTCATCGGCGACCCGCTCGTGCACATGGTTCGCAACGCGGTGGACCACGGCATCGAGCCGCCCCACATCCGCAGCGATCGTGGAAAGCCGGCCACCGGCCGGCTGCGCCTCGCCGCGTACCACGCCGGCGGTAGCGTGGTGGTGGAAGTCTCCGACGACGGCAAGGGACTCGATCGCGAGCGCATCATCAGCAAGGCGATCGCGAACGGGCTGATAGAGTCCGACAAGGGGATGTCCGACTCCGATGTCTACAACCTCATCTTCGCTCCGGGCTTCTCCACCAACGACACCGTCACCGACCTCTCGGGGCGGGGCGTTGGGATGGACGTGGTGCGGCGCAACATCGAGTCGATCCAGGGGCGCATAGACATCGCCTCGGAGGCGGGACAGGGGAGCCGCTTCACCATGCGGCTCCCGCTCACCCTCGCGGTGACCGACGGGATGTCGGTGCGCGTGGGCACCGAGCGCTACATCATCCCCACGATCCACATCCAGCTCAGCTTCCGGCCGCTCCCCGATGCTCTTTCCACCATCGCCGGCCGGGGCGAGATGGTCCTCCTGCGCGACGACCTCATGCCGCTCGTGCGCATCCACCGGCTCTTCGGCATAGAAGGAGCGATCGAGTCGCCCAGCGAGGCGCTGCTCGTGGTGGTCACGGCCGCCGAGCGGCGCTGCGCGCTCCTCGTGGACGAGCTGCTCGGCCAGCAGCAGGTGGTGGCGAAGCCGCTCGGCGACGGTATCGGGCGGATCCCCGGAATAGCCGGCGCCGCGATACTGGGCGATGGCCGCGTGGGCCTCATCCTGGACGTGCAGGAGATGATCACCCTCACCCAGCAGCGCGAGCCGGGCGAGCGCCGCCGCCGCGCCAGGCCGAAGCGCCCGCCAGCGGTGCACGCGGATCGCTGAGCGTTCGCGATCGGGGTGTACCGCGGGCGGCCGGGGCATGCATCCCGGCCGCCCGCGCGGCATCCGGGACTCGTGACATCAAGTTCCTACCCCCGCGGCCGATACTCCCGGGCAGAGAGCGCAACGCTCCAGCGCTGCGCCGCTACACTCGCCAGGAGATGGAGGCAAGCAATGAATCGGGCTGTGGATTCCGCGGGCAACTCTACGCTCGCACGCCAGCGCGCCGGCAAGTACCTGACGTTCTACCTCGAGGGCGAGGAGTACGGTCTCGAGATCCTCAAGGTGCACGAGATCATCGGCATCATGCCCATCACGCGCGTGCCTCGTACGCCGCCATTCATCCTCGGCGTGATCAACCTGCGCGGCAAGGTCATCTCCATCATGGACCTGCGCGCGCGCTTCGGCATGCGAGCGGCGGAGCAGGTCGCGGAGGCGTGCATCATAGTCGTCCAGGTCGGCGGCGTGCAGATCGGGCTCTTCGTGGACCGCGTATCCGAGGTCCTCGACATCCCCGAGGATGAGATCGAAGACGCGCCGAGCTTCAGCGTGGAGATCGACACCGACTACATACTCGGCGTCGCCAAGAGCAACGGCCGCGTGAAGCTCCTCCTCGACATAGATCGCGTGCTCGCCCAGACGCCGCCGGTCGATGCGACCGGCAAGGGCGCGAACGATCAGGCGCGCGCGGCGCACTCCTGAGCACCGCGGCCCTCGATCCCGCTCCCACACCTGCAGCCTCTCACTCCCAGGTCGGCCGTCCCGCCGCCCGCACTCTCACCGGAGACACTTCCGTGCGCTGGTTCGACAACCTCAAGGTCGGTACGAAGCTGATGGTGGGCTTCCTGACCGTATCCGCGATCACCGCGGTCGTCGGATTGACCACCATGAACGACATGAGCGAGATCGAAGGGCTCAACAGAAGCATGTACGAGCACGAGCTCCTCGGTCTCTCGCATACCAAGCAGGCCAACGTCCAGGCGCTGGCGGCTGCCGTGGCGCTGCGCGACGTCCTGCTCGCCCCACCCGGCCGGGAGCGCGATCTGGCCATCCAGCAGTACGCCCAAGAGAAGGCGCTCTTCGTGACGCGCCTCGACAGCGCCAGGGCGCTCACCTTCTCGGACGAAGGGAAGGCCAAGATCGCGAGTATCGATGGCATCTGGCAGGAGTACGACGCCGCCAGCTCCTCGGTGGCCGATGCGCTGCGCAACGGCGGCTCCGTCTCCGCCCCCGCCACGGTCGAGAAGATAGAGTTCACCAAAACCAGAATGGCGAGTCTGCGCCAGGCGATGCGCGAGCTATCGCACTCGCGAGAAGCCGAGGCGAGTCAGGCCGCCGCTCATGTCACCCAGATCTACCAGAGGAGCCGTCTGCTCGCGATGATCCTCGTGGCGATGAGCGTGATCGGCGGCATAGTGATAGGCATCTTCATCGCGCGCCGCCTGGCCAGTGGGCTCAAGCGCGTTGCCGACCGCGCGGAGCAGCTCCGCACGCGCGCGATCGCCAGCATGGCCGCGGCGAGCGAAGCGATGGCGCGCGGCGATCTCACAGCCACCGTTTCTGTAGACGTCGACACACTCGACGTCGACTCGCGCGACGAGATCGGCGACCTGGCCCGCAGCATGGACGGGATGATCGCGGAGACTCGTACCACCGCATCGGCCTTCGAGAAGGCGCTCTCTACTCTGCGTCAGGTCATCGAAGAGACCAACGTCGTCATCGAGGCCGCGCAGGAGGGGCGGCTCGGCGAGCGCGGCGACGCGGCGAGGTTCGCCGGTGGCTACAAGCAGCTCGTGGATGGGCTCAACAGCACCCTCGAGGCGGTGGTGACGCCGGTGAAGGAGGCGCAGGCCGTGCTCGAGCGCGTGGCCGAGCGCGATCTCACCGCGCGCATCGCGGGCGACTATCACGGCGATCACGCCAAGCTCAAGGATGCGCTCAACAGCGCGCTGGTGAACCTGGAGGAAGCGCTCTCGGAAGTCGCCGCGGCGAGCGGACAGGTCGCGGCCGCATCGAGCCAGATAAGCTCGGGCAGCCAGAGCCTGGCCGAGGGCACGAGCGAGCAGGCCAGCTCGCTGGAAGAGGTCTCGGCGAGCCTGCAGGAGCTCGCGTCCATGACGCGGCAGAACGCGTCCAACGCGCAGGAAGCGCGCGGGCTGGCCGAAGGTGCGCAGGGCAGCGCCAGCATGGGCGTCGAGAGCATGCGCCGCCTCTCCGCCGCGATCGACAAGATCAAGGAGTCATCCGACTCCACGGCGAAGATCGTCAAGACCATCGACGAGATAGCCTTCCAGACCAACCTCCTGGCGCTCAACGCGGCGGTGGAAGCCGCGCGCGCGGGCGACGCGGGCAAGGGCTTCGCAGTGGTGGCCGAGGAGGTCCGCAACCTGGCCATGCGCTCGGCGGAAGCGGCCAAGAACACCGCCGCACTCATAGAAGAAGCGGTCCGCAACGCCGACAACGGCGTCGAGATCAACAACGAAGTGCTGGCCAACCTCACCGAGATCAACGAGCAGATCGTGAAGGTGGGAGCCGTGATGACCGAAGTGGCCGTGGCCAGCGACCAGCAGCAGCAGGGCGTCGACCAGATAACCACCGCGGTCGAGCAGATGAACGGCGTCACCCAGCAGGCAGCCGCCAACTCCGAGGAGTCGGCCGCCACCGCCGAAGAGCTCAACGGCCAGGCCGACCGCCTGCGCGAGCTGGTCGGACAGTTCGCCCTCTCGGGCAGCTCGAGCCGCCCGGCGAGCGCCGCGCGGAGTCCCGCCTTCGCCGCTCCCGTGGCACCGCGCACCAACGGCCATGGTAACGGCAACGGTCATGGCAACGGCAACGGCGCCGCCAATGGCAAGGGGAAGAAGCAGAACGGCAACGGAAAGCATCAGCGAAGCGGCGGCATCCGCACCCGGCAGCTCGTGCCCAGCGCCGTTCCGCTCTCGCCCGAGGAGCTGATCCCGTTCAGCGACGATGCCGACGAGCGCACTCTGAACCAATTCTGACACCCAGATACTACCGGAGCTCCAGGTGGCAAGTGGCAATCAGACCCTGCGGAAACGGCGGGACAGCTTCACCCCCGCCGCTTCCGTCGTCGGCGCCGCGCGCGGCGCGGCGGCACTCGAACTGGTCAGGTCTCCGATGGTGCCGGAGCCCAGCGTGCTCACCGCGGCGGAGTTCCGCCGCGTGGGCGAGCTGCTCTATCGCCAGAGCCGGATAACGCTGCACCAGGGAAAGGAGGAGCTGGTACGCTCCCGGCTCACCAAGTGCCTGCGCCGGCTCGGGGTGGACAGCTTCACCGCGTACCTCGACCACGTGGAAGCCGATGCGAGCGGAGGCGAGCTCGCGATGATGGTGGATCTGCTCACCACCAACAAGACCAGCTTCTTCCGGGAGTCCGCGCACTTCGAGTACTTCTCGCAGGAAGTGCTCCCCGCGCTGGCCGAGAGCGGCGAGTCGCTGCGCATGTGGAGCGCGGGATGCTCCACGGGCGAGGAGCCCTTCACCCTGGCCATGCTGCTGCACCACGGGCTCCCGTGCATCGAGAGCCACGACGTTCGCATCCTGGCCACCGACATCTCCGCGCGCGTGCTCACGCGCGCGCGCGAGGCGCGCTATCCGGAGATCACCATCCGGGAGATTCCTCCGGGGATCGCGCGCACCTATCTCGTTCCCGTCTCCGAAGGCGGCAGCGTGAGCTATCACATCCGCGACGACGTGCGCCGGCTCGTGCACTTCGCGCGGCTCAACCTCATGGCGAACTGGCCGATGCGGCGGCCCTTCCAGGTCATCTTCTGCCGCAACGTGATGATCTACTTCGATCGCGAGACGCAGCAGCGCCTCGTGCAGCGCTTCTGGGAGGCGCTGGCCCCGGGCGGCCACCTGTTCGTGGGCCACTCCGAGAGCCTCACATCACTGGAGCACCGCTTCCGCTATGTTCGCCCTGCCGTCTACGTCAAGTGAGCCACCGGCGGATGCGCCGCTCAGGAAGCGCATCATTGGAATAGCCGAGCTGGAAGCCTCCGCCAGCCCCGACGAGGTGCTCGTCACCTACGCCCTGGGGAGCTGCCTCGGCATCACCATGCACGATCCGGCCCGGCAGGTCGGGGGGCTCGTTCACGCGATGCTCCCCAGCTCCACCCTCAACCTGGCGCGCGCCGCGAGCGCGCCGGCCACCTTCGTCGACGCCGGCGTGCTCGCGCTCCTGGAAGAGTGCATGCGCCTGGGTGCGCGGCGCTCGCATCTCATCATCACCGCCGTGGGCGGCGCGGCGCACGGCGACGACGAGCGCGCCGACACCTTCCAGATAGGCCGCCGCAACCTGCTCGAGCTCCGCCAGGTCCTCCGGACGCACGGTCTCCCGCTGCACGCCAGCGACGTCGGCGGCCGCTACGCGCGCAACGTGTCGCTGGCCATCGCGACTGGCGAAGTGCGGATCTCGCGCCACGTCAACACGTCACTCGACAACATGGCATGATCCGCGTTCTCGTGGTCGACGACTCGGCGGTAGTTCGCAAGATCCTGACCGAGGAGCTCTCGCGCTACGACGACATCGAAGTCGTGGGGAGCGCCGTCGACCCGTACGTCGCGCGGGAGAAGATAGCGACTCTCTCCCCCGACGTGCTCACGCTCGACATCGAGATGCCCAGAATGGACGGGCTCTCCTTCCTCGGGCACCTGATGAAGCACCACCCGCTCCCGGTGGTGGTGGTGAGCTCCGTCGCCCCCCACAGCAGCCGCGCGGCCGTCCAGGCGCTCTCGCTCGGCGCCGTCGATGTGATAGCCAAACCGTCGGGCCCCTACTCCGTGCCCGACGTGGGACGTGAGCTCGCGCGCGCGATCCGCGTCGCCGCTCGCGTCGACCTTCGGCACGGCAACGGGTCGAGCGAGCCCGAGTCGGTCTCCCCGTCCGCGCCGGTCCAGCGCGCGCCGGGCGCCCCGTGCGCGGCGCGTCCGGTGCGCGCAGTGCATGCCGCGGAGTCAGGACGCGCGGAGCGCGCGGAGCGGGTGATCGCGATCGGCGCATCCACCGGCGGGACCAAGGCGATCGAGGCCGTGCTCACGCGGCTCCCCGCCGAGAGCCCGGGCACGGTGGTGGTGCAGCACATGCCCGCCGGCTTCACCGCATCGTTCGCCGCGCGGCTCGACGAGCGGTGCGCCATGCGGGTGAGCGAGGCGGTCGACAACGACGACCTCGTCCCGGGCCAGGTGCTCATAGCGCCCGGCGGACACCATCTGGTAGTCCAGCGGAGCGGCACCGCGTACAAGGTACGCGTGAAGGATGGACCGTTGGTGCACCACCAGCGGCCCGCCGTGGACGTCCTCTTCCACAGCGTCGCCCGGCAGGTCGGCAGGAACGCCGTGGGCGTCCTCCTCACCGGGATGGGGAGCGACGGCGCGAGCGGGCTCCTCGCCATGCGGCAGTCCGGCGCCCACACGATAGCCGAAGCGGAGAGCAGCTGCGTCGTCTTCGGAATGCCCCGCGAGGCGATCGAGGCCGGAGCGGCGGTCGAGGTGGCGCCGCTCACCGCGATCTCCGGCCGCATAGTAGCCGCGCTACGCTAGCCCTGCTTACTTTCGGGCGTGCGGTCGCAACGGCGCCTAACTTTCGCGCGCTCCCGAACGACACCCGCCACGAACGAAAAACCAACTTCCCTCCACGGTGTGGGAATGCTCGGGCACGGCGCGGCCGCGTCGGTTCCCGGCGCCCCCCGGCGACCCCGACCCGGGGCCGGCATCCAGGCCACGCCCACCGCTCCCGTCTCATGACCGAGAGAAAGCGCTCCACTCCCCCGCGCGCCGAGGATTCGATTGCCGGCACGCCGGACTCCCTGGCAGCAGCCCGCCACGATGCGGAAGAGCTCCGGCGAGTCAACGAGCAGCTCCGCCAGCGGACGGTCGAGTTCGAGCTCCAGACCGAAGAGGCGCAGGCGCTCGCCGAAGAGCTCGAGGAGCAGGCCGCCGAGCTCGAGGCCGCGAACGAAGCACTCATGCAGAGCGTCCGCGAGAAGGAAGAGGCGCGCCGGGCAGCCAGCGAGTCGGAGTACCGCTACCGGCTCCTCTTCGATGCCAACCCGCTGCCGATGTGGGTCTACGATCGGGAGACACTTCGCTTCCTGGCCGTGAACGAAGCCGCGATGCGGCAGTACGGGTACACGCGCGAAGAGTTCCTCGCGATGACGATCGAGCAGATCCGCCCGCCGCAGGATATCCCCGCCCTGCGGCTGGCGCTGAAGTCCATTCCGAGGGACCCCCACCGCACCGGTACCTGGCGCCACCGGAAGAAGGATGGCGAGATCATCGACGTGAACATCGTCGGCAACTCCATCGAGTTCTCCGGACGCGCCGCCGAGCTGATACTCGCGCACGACGTGACGCAGCGCCGCCGCGCCGAGATCGACCTGCTCGAGAGCATGGGCGTCCTGCGCGCCGTGGTGGACAACTCGCCGATCGCCATCATCGTACTCGACCTCGACAAGCGCGTCACGCGCTGGAACCCATCGGCCGAGCGGACGTTCGGCTGGAGCTCCGACGACATGCTCGGCCGGCCGTACATGGTCATGGTCCCCGAGGAGCGGAAGAGCGAGCACGCCGGACTCCACGAAGCGCTCATGCGCGGCGAGGTGATCACCAACGTCGAGACCCAGCGCCGGCGGAACGATGGCTCGCTGGTGGACGTGGTCCTCTCGGTGGCCGCGCTGCGCGACCCCGATGGCGCGCCCAGGGGGTTCGCCGTCCTCATGGCCGACGTAACGGAGCGCCGCAAGCTGGAGACGCAGTTTCGCCAGGCGCTCAAGATGGAGGCCGTGGGGCAGCTCGCCGGCGGAGTCGCGCACGATTTCAACAACCTGCTCACGGTGATCACGAGCTACAGCGGCCTCCTGCTGCAGCAGCTTCCGCCCGACGACCCGATGCGCCTCGACGTCGAGCAGATAGGCGGCGCCGCGAACCGCGCCGCGGCGCTGACGCGTCAGTTGCTCGCCTTCAGCCGTCAGCAGCTCCTGCGCCCACGGCTGCTGATCCTCAACGACGTCGTGACGGGGCTCGAGAGTCTCCTCAGGAGGCTGGTGCGCGAGGACATCGAGATAGTCACCACGCTCGAACCCCGGCTGGGGCCCGTGGGAGCCGACCCGGGCCAGATCGAGCAGGTCATCATCAACCTCGTGGTGAACGCCCGCGACGCGATGCCGGAGGGCGGGACGCTCACCATCGAGACCGCGAACGTAGTCTTCGACGAAGCCTCCATACCGCATTCGCACGACGTGAGCATGACGCCCGGGCGGTACGCGCTCCTCGCCGTGGCCGATACCGGCATCGGCATGACGCCGGAGGTGCAGGCACGCGTCTTCGAACCCTTCTACACCACCAAAGCGCCCGGCGAAGGGACCGGTCTCGGTCTCTCCACCGTGTACGGGATAGTGAAGCAGAGCGGCGGTTACATCTGGCTGCAGAGCGAGCCCGGGCGGGGCACGACGTTCAAGGTGTATCTGCCCTTCGCCGCAGACGGCGCGGAGTCGACCGTTCACGAGCGGGATCCCGCGGCCGACCGGGGCGGGAACGAGACCATTCTATTGGTGGAAGACGACGCCGCGCTGCGGGCCGTGGCCTGCCGCGCGATCCGGGCGTACGGCTACCACGTGCTGGAAGCGTCGAACGGACGCGAAGCACTCGAGCTGTGCGAGCGCCGCGACGAGCCGGTCCATCTCGTACTGACCGACGTGGTGATGCCGGAGATGAGCGGAGCCGACCTCGCCCGTCAGATCGCCGAGCATCACCCGGGCATCAAGGTGCTGCTAATGTCCGGGTACATGCGCGACCCCAGCGTGCGCCGGAACGTGGTTCGCGAGGGCGGTGCGTTCCTGCCGAAACCGTTCACTCCCGACCTCCTCCTCGAGAAGATCCGCGAAGTGCTGGACAGCGAAACCGGCGGCGCCTCCCGCTGACGCTCGCTGAAGTAGGCGAAACCTTTCGCTGACGATCGCCGGAACCGGCGGCGCCTTTCGCTGACGCATCCGCCGCCCCCCTCCCGCTCCGCCTATAGCTGCATCCAACAGATTGCTGCGGCGATGCCGCAGCCCGGCCGACCCCGGACGGCACTCGCAGCGAGCAGCCCCCTGGTAAGGAACGTTTCGATGTCCGTATCGAAACTTTCCACCCAGCCCCGCCCCCGCATCCCAAGCGGGCCCGGCCATTGACGTTGGCAATCGGTCGCCCTGCAACAAAACGTACCAATCAGACGAGGCGGCGAGCCATGGCCCCGCCCGGTATGGGCGTTGCTTTCCCCTGCGGCCGTGCCCGGGGCACCCGTACCGGGCACCGGACCCCGCGATGGGGCGGGGAGATAACTCTCACAGGGGTCGACGATGACTCGCTCGCGTTCCACCATGCTCACCCGCTTGACCGCCCTCGCGCTGGCCGCAATGTTCGCGGCGTTCACCGCGAGCTGCTCTTCCGACGCGCTCCCCACCGCTCCGCCGAGCCAGGCGAACCAGCCGCAGGTGGACCCGCTCCTCGGCCTCCCCATGGAAGGCGTGCTCGATGGACTGGGCAGGAACACCGGCTCGCTCGGCCAGCTCGTGACCTGCAAGCCGCAACGCTACGCCTTCGACAGCCAGGTCATCGGACCGCGCGGCGGCACGCTCCACGTGGGCAAGCACACCTTCGCCGTCCCGGCCGGCGCGCTCGACAGGAACGTGCGCATCACCGCCGAGGCGCCCGCTGGAGAAGTGGTGTCGGTGCGCTTCGCGCCCGAGGGGTTGAAGTTCGATCGGCGCCACGAGCCGGTGCTCACGCTCGACTACAGCGATTGCGGTCTCGTGCGGAACCTGCTCCCCAAGCGGATCGCGTACACCGACGAGCGGCTCGACATCCTGAGCATCCTCCAGTCGCTGGACAACCTCCTCGCCCAGCGGGTGAGCGCTCCGATCGAGCACTTCTCGCGGTACGCGGTAGCCTGGTAGGAGCTGGTGATGTCGCGTCGTGGTTCGTTCACTCCGTCGTATCCAAGGCGTTCGTCCGTACGGCCGATTCCGATCCCGGTATCCTCGGATCGCCGTGCGGGCGACCTCCTTGCCTCCGCGCGCGCACACGAGCGCTCCGGCAACATGGAGGAGGCGATCACCGCCTACGAATCCGCGATCGAGGAAGCGGAGCTCACCAACCAGCGCTCCGTGCTCTCGGAGTCGCTGCGCCGTCTCGCGGTCATCCAGCACCACCAGAACAACGAAGCTCTCGCACGGAAGCTCTGTCACCGCAGCTACAGAGTGGCACTCGACAACGGCCATTTCATCCTGGCCGCCGAAGCGTTGAACGCTCTTGCCGGCATCGACTTCGAGCGCGGCGACATCACCGAAGCACGCGAGATCTACAAGCGCGCACTCGCCCTCGCGGACGACAATCTCGAGATCCGGGCGCGCATAGAGCAGAACCTCGGCATCCTGTCCAACATCCAGGGCGACCTGCGGGAGGCTCTCGAGCACTATCGGCGCTCACTCGACGCCAGCCGTAGCATCGGTGACGAGCACGGTTGCGCGCTCGCCTACCACAACCTCGGTATGGTCAGCGCCGATCAGGAGCTCTGGGACGACGCCGACCGCTACTTCACCGCCAGCATCGAGATCGCGCGCCGCAACGGCGACGTACGCCTCGAAGGACTCTGCCTTCTCAATCACTGCGAAGTCCACCTCGCGCGGCAGCACTACCAGCTCGCGAGGCAGAGCGCGGAGAGAGCGCTGGCCATCTTCGACAGGCTCGACGCGCGCCTCGACAAGGCCGACGCTTACAAAGTGCTCGGCGTCGTCTACCGTGAGACGGGACGGCTCGCCCTGGCCGAGTCGCGCCTGCTCGCTTCGATCGAACTCGCGATAGATACCGGATCGGTGCTGAGCCAGGCCGAAGCATCGCGCGAGCTGGCGAGGCTGTACCAGGCGATGGAGCGGAATCAGGAGGCGCTCACCCTCCTGAACGCAGCACACGGGTTGTTCGGCAAGCTCGATGCGCGCGTCGACATGGTCGACGTCGTGGCGAAGCGCGCCAGTCTGGAAGGGACCTTCCTCGCCATCGTCCGCAACTGGGGCCAGTCGATCGAATCGGCCGACAGCTACACCCACGGCCACTGCGAGCGTGTGGCCGGCTACGCGCTCGAAGTCGCGCGCGAGCTCGGCTTCGACGAGTCCGCGCTCACCACCATCCGGCTCGGCGCCTACCTCCACGACCTCGGCAAGGTGAAAGTGCCGCACGAGGTGCTCAACAAGCCCGGCTCGCTCACGCGCGAGGAATTCGAGGTGATGCAGCTGCACCCGGTATGGGGGATCGAGCTCCTCGAGAGCGTGGAGTTCCCGTGGGACATCAAGCCCATCATCAGATGGCACCACGAGAAGTACGACGGCTCCGGGTATCCGGACCGGCTCAAGGGCGATGAGATCCCCGTGAACGCGCAGGTCATCTGCATCGTGGACGTGTACGACGCGCTCACCACCACGCGCAGCTACAGAAAGGCGCTCGACAAGAGCGAGGCGCTGCGCAGGATGCGCGAGTCGAAGCATTGGTGGCGGCCGGACGTGTACGCGGCGTTCATGCGTACCGTGGGGTCCGAGGAGGGCGATCAATGCGCGAGCGCCAACGGCGCTGGCGACGCCGGTTCTTGCGCCGAGGGCGGTGGAACCGGCATCGTCCGCGGCGAGGCGGCGTAGCGAAAGCAGTCTACGTCACGGTCTGGTAGCCGCGGCGCCGCGGGCACGTTGACTGGATCGCGCGTATCCTTCGTTCATATGGAGACCGTATCCGCGACGAACCCGCCACACGCGAGCGACACGGCATGACACCCGACGAGCATCACATGCGCCGCTGCATCGCGCTTGCCAGACTCGCGCTCGACTCGGGCGACGTTCCAGTGGGCGCGCTGGTGGTGCGCGACGATGTCGTGATCGGCGAGGGGTACGAGCGAACCCGGCAGCGGCTCGACCCCGCCGCGCACGCGGAGGTCGAAGCTCTTCGCGCCGCGTGCGCCACGCTCGGCACGCTCGACCTGACAGGGGCAACACTCTACACCACCGTGGAACCCTGCGTCCTCTGCGCGTACGCCGTGCGGCAGGCGCGCATCCAGCGAGTGGTGTACGGCGTGAAAGCCGGATCGCTCGGCGGAGCGACGGGCCCCTTCCCTCTCCTCACCGACGCGGCGGCCTTCGCCGGCCGCGAGCCGCCCACCGTGGAAGGCGGCGTGCTCGCGGCGGAGTGCGAGGCGCTACTCGCCGAGCGAAGGAGCAGTGTGTGAGCGCCCGGCGTAGTCGCACCGGACGGACCGGAAAGCGAGCTGGGTAGCTGCCCCGAAGCGTTGGTCGAAATTGCCGCTGCGCCGTCATCCGTGACTCTCGATCTTCGACGGACAGCTCAAAGTCACCGGAGACAGCATATGGAATCGCCAGCTCAACACGGAAGCCGGCGACAGCTCTGCCATGAGATGAAGTACACCAACAGCCCCACCGATAGCGCCATCGGTCGAGTTCCTCTCGCCTGAGCAGTTCGAAGAACCATCCATCAGTTGGAGATTGAGCGCCTGGTCGGCTAGTAGTTGCTCGAGCCGCCTATCCTATTCCCCCAGGACCTCGAGGCGGCCGGCCTCACTCACCCGGAGCCCGCCGTACCTCTGCTGCCAGCAACGTTCGACCTCGTATGTATGCCGCGAGCAGGATCACCGTGGCGATCAACACCGAAAAGATCATCCCGTTCAACAATGCCATCCACAAAGTCATTGGAGGAAATAGGCAGATGAGAACCAGCAAGGCATTCCCAGCGGGGACATTCGGTGAGGACGGTGTGTGACGAAACAGCGATGGGACGAACATGGAGACTAGACCCAATACTGTTCACTTAGTGTTTGAGGTGTTATCGTTGTCCGACGGCCACTTTGCGAGGGCGGCATGGCGCGGACGACGGCGGGACTACCGGCGGGCACCAGACTCACCGATCACATAAGCCTCGGCGTGCTGACGGCGAGCTTCCCCATAGAGACGGTTGCCGAGGTGCTCATGAGCACCGATCGAGGGAGTCGTCGGAATCGCTCGCTGCCGGCACATGTGATGGTCTACTACGCCATAGCGCTGGCGTTGTATGCCGATGTCTCGACCCGGGAAGTGCTGCGCTGCCTGCTCGAAGGGGTACGCTGGCTCGGAGCGCCGGAGGATCCACAGGACCTCGAGGCCGTGGGCGAGCCACCCGGCAAGGCGGCGATCTCGCAGGCGCGCACCCGGCTGGGTGCCGCTCCCATGGAGGCGCTCTACCGCTCGGTCGTCGAGCCGGTGGCCACCGAGGAGACGCCCGGCTCGTTCTACCGCGGCTGGCGAGTGATGAGCATGGACGGCACCACGCTCGATGTCAGCGACACCAAGGCCAACGCACGCTCCTTCGGCCGACCGGCGAGTCCGCGCGGGACGAATGCCACCGGAGCGTTTCCGCAGCTTCGGCTCGTGGGGTTGCTCGAGACCGGCACGCATATCATCTCCGGTGCTCAGATGGGAGGCTACCGCACGAGCGAGCTCACGCTGGCCAGGGACGTTCTTCCCTCTCTCACGGGCGAGATGCTCTGCCTCGCCGACCGCGGCTTCCTCGGCTTCGACTTCTGGCGAGAAGCTGATAGCACGGGAGCGGCTCTCCTCTGGCGTGCCGGTACTCACCTCACGCTCCCCGTGCTCGAGGAACACCCCGACGGCTCGTACCTGAGCGAACTACGCTGGAATGCGAAGTGTCGGAGCCCGGACCGCACGCCGATCCCGGTGCGGGTCGTGGAGTACGCGCTGCCTGGCGTGAGCGAGGCCGAGGAGCGATATCGCGTGGTCACCAACATCCTGGAGCCCCAACGCGCGCCCGCCGCGGAGCTGGCCGCGCTCTACCACGAGCGCTGGGAGATGGAGAATGCGTTCGACGAGTTCAAGACACACCTCAAGGGTGCCCACCGGGTGCTCCGCAGCAAGACTCCTGAGCTGGTGCGGCAGGAGGCGTGGGGCTTTCTTCTTGCACACTTCGCCATCAGAGCTCTGATGCACGAAGCGGCACTGGGCGTCCTGCCGCGCAAACGCGATCCGGACACGCTCTCCTTCACCCACGCTCTACGAGTTACCCGCCGCACGCTACCGCGCACGCTGCCGCACGTGGCGGCCATTCCCCCCTCAGGATCTCTCACGCACCGATCACGCACACCGGGCGATCCTGCGCGAGTTGCTCCAGGAAAGGGTAGGCTCCAGCCGCGGAAGGGCAGTGCCAAGAGGCGTGAAGCGGAAGATGAGTAATTTCCCTCTGCGGCCACGACGCCGACGACCTACGCGCCACCAGGACTACCACGTCAAAATCCTAAAGTGAACAGTATTGAGCCTAGAATACGCTTCCGTCGTCTCAGTGAGGCGCTCGCAAAAGATTCTCCGCGCGCATTGAGGCATGTCGCAGAAGAATCTTCGCACGTGGACTCGGATGGAAATGGAGAGCCCGTGCCAGGGGAGGTCGGCCAGCTCTCGCTCGTAGCGGCTATGAACGCGTCTCGAAAGAACGCCGCACGATGGGCACGATGCCTCGCTCCGGCGTGCCGCGGCAACGACAAGCAGGCGTCCGGGCTCTGCGACGAGCCGCTCAACGGCCAGCTCTTGCGCAGAGGGAAGAAGCGAGACAACCCGGGCAGTATCCATGATCGCAACACCGCATCGACGACCACGGAAGACTAGCCGGCTCAGGCAAGCTCAATCACCAAAGTCGCGGAAGAGCCAATTTCA
>Ga0182741_1000207_pt1 | contig 92095 bp, 83 predicted proteins | sample eDN5th37CBELigOP_FD_128874 | JGI IMG/M metagenome (GOLD analysis project Ga0182741, IMG submission 128874) | Enriched Organic Plus compost microbial communities from Emeryville, California, USA - eDNA 5th pass 37_C BE-Lig OP (version 2) (version 2) ...
CCCTGCCCCTGCCCGGCGGCGCGGGAGCGGCTGCGGTTGCGCCCGCCGCGCGAGCCGCGGCGGCGCTTGCGGGGCGTGCCGCTCCCCGACGCCGCACCGGCCGACGCCGACTCCTCGGTCCTCGGCTCGGCTCCGCCCGACGCGCTGCCAGCGGCGGGGCGGTCGTCGCTCGGCGGGTCCGTGTCGACCCGCTCGGCAGGGGTGACCGGGGCGTCGGACACGGCCGACGAGGGCGTGGCGGTGCTGGTGCCCGCGGCCTGCCCTGGCCCGCTGCTGGGGCTGGTGGGGGGCTCAGCCCCGGAGGCGCCGGCGGTCGGGCGCGGGTCGCCGGGGGCGTCGGCGGGTGTGGTGTCGGTCATCGGGGCGATCCCTTCTCATGACGCACGCACCTCGGCGTGCGGTGGCGACGTCGCCGCACGCGCGCCGGGATCCCCGAGGGGGATCGGCTCGCAGCGGGCGCCGTCGACCAGCGTCCATTGGTGGGTGCGCATCACTCGACCCTCGCGCCAGGCGGGGTCGAGGGCGCGGAGGAGCTCCGCGGGTCGCAGGCTCCTCGGTTGGGTGGCGAGCTCTGCGCCGAGGAGCGGCCCGGCGAGACCGGGCTGGCCTCGCAGGTCCTCGGCGTCGGGCTCCGGGGGGAGGACGTCGAGCGCGACGATGGCGGGTCGGGCGTCGATCTCGACGTCGCTCCCCTTGCGTTCGACGGTGATCGGCAGCTCGGGCGCGGCCAGGGCCCGCTCGACCGCGGCCGCGAGGGCGGCGGCGTCGGGGCCGAGGACCTCGAGCTGCCAGGAGGCGCTCGTCACCGCGGACTGCAGCGACTCGCTGCCCGGGGCGAGGACCACGGCGCGCTGGGCGGTGATCCCGGGGGGCAGGTGGGGGGTGAGCACGGCCGGCAGGTCGTCGACCGAGACGGTGGCGTCGGGGTGCAGGTCCACGTCGAGGTACTCGCCGAGGCTCTCATAGCCCGTGGACAGCGCCAGCCCGAAGCTGAGCCGGGGTCGGGGGGAGAACCCCTCGCTGTAGGCGACCCGCACGCCCGCCCGGCGCAGGGAGCGCTCCCACACCCGGGCCAGGTCGCGATGGGAGAGGAAGCGGACCTTGCCGCGCTTGTCGTAGCGGATCCGGACCTTCACGACGCGACCCCTGCCGGCCGGCGCGGCAGGAGCGTGACCGGCACCTCGCCGCCGCGCCCGAGGTCCTGCCCCGTGCCCTGGCTCCCGCCGGCCGGGGGCACCGCCGAGGCGACGACGTGCTCGATGCCGTAGCCGGTGCAGGCGCCGCAGTCGTAGCAGGGCGTCCACCGGCAGTCCTCGAGGCCGACCTCGTCGAGGGCGTCGCGCCACTCCTGCCACAGGAAGTCCTTGTGCAGGCCGGCCGAGAGGTGGTCCCAGGGCAGCACCTCGTCCTCGGCGCGGTGGCGGTGGCAGTACCAGTCCATGTCGAGGCCGTGGGCCGCCATCGCCTCCTGCCACCGCTCCAGGCTGAAGTGCTCGCTCCACTCCTGGAAGGTGCCGCCGTTGCGCCAGACGTGCTCGATGACCGGCCCGAGGCGGCGGTCGCCGCGGCTGAGGAGGCCCTCGACGAGGCTGGCGCGCGGGTCGTGCCACTTGATCTGGACGTTGCTCGCCTTCTTGGCCCGAGCGGCGTCGCGCAGGAGGTTGATCTTGCGGCGCAGCTCGGCCTCGGTGTTCATCCCGAACCACTGGAACGGGGTGAAGGCCTTCGGGACGAAGCCGCCGACGCTGACGGTGACCGAGCCCTTCAGCCCGTTGGCCCGGGCCAGGTCGAGGCAGCGCTGGGCCATCTCCACGATGCCGAGGGTGTCCTCGTCGGTCTCGGTGGGCAGGCCGGTCAGGAAGTAGAGCTTCACCCGCCGCCAGCCCTGGCTGAACGCCGAGCTCACCGCGGCGTACAGGTCCTCCTCGGTGATCAGCTTGTTGATCACCTGGCGCATGCGCCAGGTGCCCGCCTCGGGGGCGAAGGTGAGCCCGGTGCGACGGGCCCGCTGGATCTGCGCCGCGATGCCGACGGTGAACGCGTCGACCCGCAGGCTGGGGAGGCTCACGCTGACGTCGCCGCAGGTGGTGTCGTCGTCCATCGTGGCGGCGACGACGTCCTCGATGCCCGAGAAGTCGGCGGTGGAGAGGCTCGTGAGCGCCACCTCGTCGTAGCCGGTGCGGCGAAGGCCCTGGCGGACCATCTCAGTGACCTGCTCGGCGGGGCGCTCCCGGACCGGGCGGGTGATCATGCCGGCCTGGCAGAACCGGCAGCCTCGGGTGCAGCCCCGGAAGACCTCGACGTTGAGCCGGTCGTGGACCACCTCGGTCAGCGGGACCAGCTGGCGCTTGGGGTAGGGCCACTCGGCCAGGTCCGCGATCGTGCGCTTCTCGATCCGCTCCGGCGCGGCCGGGTCGATCGGGCGGGTGCCCTCGAGCCGGCCGTCGGGCAGGTAGGTGGCCTCGTAGAGCGACGGGACGTAGACGCCTTCGACCCCCGCCAGCGCCCGCAGCACCTCGCGCCGGTCGGCGCGGCCGCCGGCTCGCCAGGCGGCGATGACCTCGGTGATCTCGCTGACGACCTCCTCGCCGTCGCCCAGGACGACGAAGTCGAGGAAGTCGGCGAGGGGCTCGGGGTTGTAGGTGGCGTGCCCGCCGGCCCCCACCAGTGGGTGGTGCGAGGCCCGGTCGGCGCTGCGGATCGGCACGCCGGCCAGGTCGAGGCAGTTGAGGACGTTCGTGTAGACGAGCTCGGAGGACAGGTTGAACGCGATGACGTCGAACTCGTCGGCGCTGCGGTGGGTGTCCACCGAGAAGAGCGGGATGTCGTGCTCCCGCATGATCGCCTCGAGGTCCGTCCACGGCGCGTAGGTGCGCTCGGCGAGGGCGTCGGGGCGCTCGTTGAGGATCTCGTAGAGGATCTGGAGGCCCTGGTTGGGCAGGCCGATCTCGTAGGTGTCCGGGTACACGAGCAGCCACCCGACCCGCTCGGGGTCGGGGGCGGGGACCTCGGCGCCGAGCTCGCAGCCGATGTAGCGGGCAGGCTTCTGGACCGAGGCGAGGTGCGGCTCGAGGCGAGCCCAGACGTCGGCCATGGTCTGTCCAGGCTACCGGACCGACCCTTGGCGACGGGCATCCCCCACCCTCGACCCGTGCTCGAGGACGGCTCCCGTCGAGGTCGACCCACCCTCCGGCCGAGGTCGAGCCCACCAGCTGAACCTGCGGTGCGGCGGAAGCGGCGCGCTCAGGTGCGAGCTCGCGGGGTCAGCTGAAGCGGCGCATGTGGACGTTGAGGACGAGGCCCATGCAGATGAAGGCGGTGAGGGTGCTCGAGCCGCCGTAGCTCATGAAGGGCAGCGGGATGCCGGTGATCGGCATGATCCCCATCGTCATCCCCACGTTCTCGAAGACCTGGAAGACGAACATCGACAGCACGCCCACGCAGATGAGCGTGCCGAGCGGGTCGCGGGACAGCTGGGCGGTCCGCCAGATCCGCCAGGCGATCAGCGACAGCAGCGCGAGGAGGGTGCCGGCGCCGACGAAGCCGAGCTCCTCCCCCACCGCCGTGAAGATGAAGTCGGTGTGCTGCTCGGGGACGATGTCGAGGCGGGTCTGGGTGCCCTGGAAGAGCCCGGCACCGAAGATCGACCCGGAGCCGATCGCCACCTTCGCCTGGTCGAGGTTGTAGGCCGCGTCGCGCTCCTCGCAGTCCTGGTTCTGGGTGTCGAGGAACGACGTGAGCCGGCACTGCTGGTAGGTCTCGAGCATCCCCGAGTTGAGGACGATGACCACCCCGAAGAGCCCCGCCACCGTGAGCGCGGCGATGTGGCGCACCTGCACGCCGCCGATGAGGAACATCCCCATGCCGATGGCCACGAACACCAGGGTGGTGCCGAGGTCGGGCTGCAGCATGATGAGGGCCATCGGCACCCCGGCGATCGCGAGCAGCACGCCGAGGCGGCGGGCGTCGATCTCCTGGTTGAAGTGGGCGATGGCTGCGGCCAGGGCGACGATCACCACCACCTTGGCCAGCTCGGAGGGCTGCAGCTGGAACGGCCCGAGCTGGTACCACGCCTGCGCGCCCTTCTTCTCGCTGCCGAGCCCGGTGATGACGCCGAGGAGCAGCAGCAGCACGCCGCCGTAGGCGACCGGGACGAGGTCCCGGTACCGCCGGTAGTCGAAGAACGACGTGACGAGCATGGCGACGAAGCCGATCGCGACGAAGAGGACCTGGCGCCTCACGAAGTAGGTGTCGAAGTCCGACGGGTCGCGCCCGCGGGTGGCGCTGAAGACCATCACGCAGCCCATCGCCGACACCGCCACGATCGCCCCGATCAGGGCGACGTCGAGGTGCCGCCACGGGGCGGCCGGGTTGCGGGACGTGCGTCCGAGCGCGCCGGGCGCGACGCGGGTGCGACCCGGGAACGTGGTGGTCATCAGTCGGAGACCCCCTCGACCGCCTCGGGCGGCTCGAGATCCATGTTGGCGAGGTTCCCCCCGAGCGGGGCCTCCGGCTTCGGCGCCACGCCGGCGAGCACGTCGAACAGTCGCCGCGCGATCGGCGCCGCCACGGAGCCGCCGTAGCCGGACTCCTCGAGGAGCACCGAGATCGCGTACTGCGGTGCCGGGGCCGGGCCGATGGCGCCGAACACCGCCGTCGGAGCCTTGTTCGCCACCTGGGCGGTGCCGGTCTTGGCGGCCACGGGGTACTCGGCCGGGAAGCCCGCGAACGCAGCCCGGGCCGTGCCGCCCTCGCGGGTGGTGACGCCCACCAGGCCGTCGACGATCGCGTCCCGCCAGTGCTGGGGGATGTCGATCGTGTGGCGCACGACCGGCTCGTTGCGGAGCTTCACCTCCCCGGTGACGCCGTCGCGGACCTCGGCCATGAGCTGGGGCTGCATGACCCGGCCGCCGTTGCCGATGGCGGCGTAGGCGACGGCCAGCTGGAGCGGGGTGACGAGCACGTCGCCCTGCCCGATCGACATGTTGACGTTGTCCCCGGTGCGCCACGTGGGGTCGATGCACTGGGTGGCCTCGCAGAACTGGGACTTCCACGACGGCGACGGGATGCGCCCGGGCTGCTCGGCCGGGAGGTCGATCCCCGTCTTGGACCCGAAGCCCCACTCCTCCAGGAGCTGACGGAAGCGCTCGGGCCCGCCGATGGCCTCCTGCTCGATCCAGAAGCGGGCGCCGAGGTTGTAGTAGAAGACGTCGGACGACACGGTGAGCGATCGCCGCAGGTCCACGAGGCCGTACGCCTTGCTCCCGTCGTTGCGGAACCGGCAGGACTCGCCTCGGCAGCCGGGCACCTCGAACACGCCGGTGTCGTTGATCGTGGACTCCGGGGTGATCAGGCCCGCGGCGAGGGCGGACCAGGCCGTGAACGGCTTGAAGGTGGAGCCCGGGGCGTACTGGCCCTGCAGCGCCCAGTTGTTGAGGGGGTAGAAGTTCGCCGGGTCGTTCAGCTCGCTCCACTCGGCCTCGCTGATCCCGTCCACGAAGCGGGTGGGGTCGTAGCCCGGCACCGACGCCATCGCCAGCACCCCGCCGGTGTTCGGGTCGAGCACCACGGTCGAGCCGACCTTGCCGACGTTGGGCCGGTCGCCGCCGCGCGGCGGCCGCTGGGCGGCGGCCACCAGCGACGCCTGGAGCGCCTGCTCGGCGGTGGCCTGGAGGTCGATGTCGATGTTGAGGACGATGTCGTCACCGGGGATCGGCGGGGTGGTGCCCTCGGGGATCACCCGGATGGTGTTGCCCTCGGTGTCGACCTCGAGCAGCGTCCGGCCCGGCGTGCCCCGCAGGTGCGTCTCGTACATCCGCTCGATGCCGGCCTTCCCGATGGCGTCGTTGAGCGTGTACGGCTTCGACGTGTCCGGGTCGACCGCGTCGAGCTCCTCCTTGGTGATCTTGCCCGTGTACCCGAGGATGTGGGCGGCCAGCGGCCCGTACGGGTACCGGCGCACCGCGACTCGCTCGGCCGACACCGACGGCAGCTCGTCCTGGCGCTCGTCGATCCAGATCTTCAGGTCCTCGGGGACGTCGCTGGCCACCGGCACCGGCACGTAGGGGCTGTAGCGCTGATCGGCGATGCGGGCCTCGAGCTCGGCCACGGTGGTGGGCTTGCTCGTCTGGGACAGGGCCTCGGCCAGCTTGGTCAGCACCTCGGTCCGCTCGTCCTCGTCGAGCTCCTTCAGGACCGTCCGGTCGATCGTCACCTGGATCGACACCCGGTTGTCGACGAGCACCTTGCCGTTGCGGTCGAGGATCCGCCCCCGGGGCGCCTCCACCTGCACCTCGCGCACCCGGTTGGCCTCGGCGACGACCTGGTAGTCCTCGTCGGACATCACCTGCAGGTACCAGAGCCGGGCGAAGAGCGCGGCGAACATCGAGAACACGACGATCCCGAGGATCGACAGGCGCAGGCGAGGGGAGTCGGCGTTCATCGCATGATGGCGCGGGCGCGGACGCTGTCACGGGTGTCGGTGGCCCACCGCACCGCGGGCAGCACCAGCGGCGCGGCGAGCGCGTTGAGCACGGCGACGATCGCGGCGATGCGCAGCAGCATGGGATCGAGGAGCTGGCGGCCGACGATCGTGCCGACCACCCCGTAGAGGATGACACCGAACACGCTGCCGATGGCCGCGGTGGCCGAGGGGATCCACCAGGCCGCCCGCAGGACGGTGTCCTGGAGGGAGCCGACGACGTAGGCGACGATCACGTAGACGAGGGCGGACAGCCCGAACGGGCTCTGGAGCATCAGGTCGAAGGCGATGCCGGTGGCGAAGGCGACGACGGCGCCGCGATCCGGACCGGCGGCGAGGCCCGCCATCGCCGCGATGAGCATCATGACGTCGCCCTGGACGCCGAAGACCTCGACCCGCGCGGCCACGCTCAGCTGGAACGTGAGCGCGACGACGAGCAGCAGGGAGGTGCGGGCGGCGATGACGAGCGGGCCCGCCGGGGTCACCGGGCCGGCTCCCAGAGCAGCACGGTCAGGAAGGCGAGGCGGGAGGTGTCGACGAGCGGCTCGACCACGAGCTCGACGGTGAGGCCGCCGCTGCCGGCCCGGGTGTCGACGACGGTGCCGACCGGGATGAAGCCCGGGAAGGCGCTGCGGTCCGACCCGCTCGTCGTGATCGGCGTGCCCTCCTTCACCTCGGTGCCGGCCTCGAGGCCGGTGTCGACCACGAGGGGCTTTCCCTCCCCGGTGCCCGCCGCGGTGCCGGTGACGCCGCTGTCCACGAGGCGGACGCCGACGGCGAAGTCGGGGTCGGTGATGAGCATCACGTGGGCCCGGCGCTCGGTCACCTGGACGAGCTTGCCGACGAGCCCCGCCCCGTTGACGACGGGCATCCCCACCTTGAGGCCGTGGTCGCTGCCCTTGTCGATCTCGATCGACCGGGAGAAGTTCGAGCCCGGGCCGGCGATCACCCGGGCGGTGGCGGTGGGGATGTCCCCGACCCACTCGATGTCGAGCTGGTCGAGCAGCCCGGCCAGCTGCTCGGCGGCGTCGGCGTCGCGGACCCGCTCCCCGCGCATCTCGTCGATGATCGCCCGGAGCTCCTCGTTCTCGCGCTCGAGGTCGTCGTAGCCGGTGATGCCGTTCCAGGCGTTGGCGATCGGGTCGGTGGCGGTCTCGGCGACCCCGCGCAGGGGCGAGAACACCCTGGCGGCGACGTCGCGGGCGCCGGAGACGACCGCGGAGTCGCGGAAGTCGAGGGTCAGCACCGTGATCGAGGTGATGACGAGGAGCGCGATCGTTAGCCGCGAGCGTCCGGTGCGCCGGGACAGGGCCACAGACGGCGGCTAGTGCGTGGCGGAGGAGGAGAAGAGCACGCCCTTGAGCGCCTCGAACTCCTCGAGCGACTGGCCGGAGCCGATGGCGACGGCGTGGAGCGGATCGGGCGCGATGACGATGGGCATGCCGGTCTCGTGGTGGAGGCGGGCCTGGAGCCCGTGGAGCAGCGCCCCGCCGCCAGCGAGGGTGATGCCCTTCTCCATGATGTCGGCCGCCAGCTCGGGTGGGGTCTTGTCGAGGGTGACCTTCACCGCGTCGCAGATGGCCGAGACCGGCTCCTCCATCGCCTCGCGGATCTCCTCGGTGGTCGTGACGATCGTCTTGGGGAGCCCCGTCACGAGGTCGCGGCCGCGGATCTCGGCGTGCAGCTCCTCCTCGAGGGGCCAGGCCGAGCCGAGCGCGATCTTGACCTCCTCGGCGGTGCGGTCGCCGATGGCCAGCGAGTACTCCTTCTTGATGAACTGCACGATCGCGTCGTCGAGCTCGTCGCCGCCGACCCGGACCGACTGGCTGGCCACGATGCCGCCGAGCGAGATGACGGCGACCTCGGTGGTGCCGCCGCCGATGTCGACGATCATGTTGCCGGTGGGCTCCTGGACCGGGAGCCCGGACCCGATGGCGGCGGCCATCGGCTCCTCGATGATGTAGGCCGGCTTGCGGGCGCCGGCGTACTCGGCGGCCTCCTGGACGGCGCGCTGCTCCACCCCGGTGATCCCCGACGGCACGCAGATGACCATCCGCGGCTTGCTCCAGCGGCGGTTGTTCACCTTCTGGATGAAGTAGCGGAGCATCTTCTCGCAGATCTCGAAGTCGGCGATGACCCCGTCCTTGAGCGGCCGGATGGCCTGGATGTGCGACGGGGTCCGCCCGATCATGCGCTTGGCCTCGACGCCCACGGCGAGCGGACGGCCGTCGCGGACGTTGACCGCGACCACGGACGGCTCGTTGAGGACGATCCCCCGTCCGCGCACGTAGACCACGGTGTTGGCCGTGCCCAGGTCGACCGCCATGTCGCGGCCCATGATCGAAGAGAGGACGTTCTCGGACATCGCGGCAAGGCCTCCGCTCGCTGCCTCCGGCGTGGGGTAGGCAGCCTACTCGTGCAGGTCCGGAGCGCCAGGGTCGCGCGTTAGCACGACTGGCCCGACCGGTGGTGGACCTTTAGCCTACGACCCGTAACCGGAACGCAACAATGCGGGCGTGGCCCCACGAGCACGGGGCGCGCGCGGCCCGGTCCTAGCGGCCGGGGAACCAGAGGGCGATCTCGCGAGCCGCGGACTCGTGGCCGTCGGAGGCGTGGACGAGGTTCTCGGTGGTGATCGTGGCGAAGTCGCCGCGGATCGTCCCGGGCTCGGCGTCCTCGACCTTCGTGGCGCCGACGACCTTGCGGACGAGGGCGTAGGTGTTGTCGGCCGGCCCCTCGACGATCATGGCGAACACGGGCGAGCGGGTGAGGAAGCTGACGAGCTCGCCGAAGAACGGCTTCTCAGCGTGCTCCGCGTAGTGCGCCTTGGCGAGCTCCTCGTCCACCTGGCGCAGCTCGGCGGCCACGATCTTGAGGCCCTTGCGCTCGATCCGGGTCACGATCTCGCCGATGAGGCCCCGCTCGACGGCGTCGGGCTTGGCCATCACGAAGGTCTGGTTCATGGCTCGGGACGCTACGCGGGGCGCTGCGGGCCCCGGAAATCCCGGCAGGTGCTCAGGCGGTGCGCTGGGCTGCTAGGGATGGGCGCGTGAAGGCGCTCCCCGGCATCCTCTCCTACCTCACCGGGTCCCTCCGCGGCCGGAACCTGCGCGTCGTCCTGTGGCTCCTCGGCGTGTTCGCGGTGATGGTGTCCATCTACTCGGTGGTCTTCCACGTCCTCATGGAGCACGAGGGCCGGGAGCACAGCTGGATGACGGGCGTCTACTGGACGATGACGACGATGTCGACGCTCGGCTTCGGCGACATCACCTTCGAGAGCGACGCCGGACGGCTGTTCTCGGTGATCGTGCTGATCAGCGGCGCGCTGTTCATCCTCGTGCTGCTGCCGTTCGCGTTCATCCAGTTCGTGTTCCTGCCGTGGATGGCGTGGCGGGACGAGAACCGGGCGCCGGCCCAGCTCCCGGAGCGCACCCGGGGCCACATCGTGCTCACGCACCTCGACGCGGTCACCGACGCCGTGATCCGGCGGGCCCGCAGCACGGGGGTGCCGTACGTGCTCATCGAGCCCGACCGCCACCGCGCCCTCGCGCTGCACGACAGCGGGTACCGGGTGATGGTGGGCGATCCGGACAGCCCTGACGCGTACCGGCGGGCCCGGGTGGAGAACGCCGCGCTCGTCGCCACCACCCGCAGCGACACGGCGAACACGAACGTGGCCTTCACGGTCCGGGAGATCGACGAGCACGTCCCGATCGTGACCACCGCCGCCAGCCCCGCCGCGGTGGACATCCTCGAGCTGGCCGGCAGCGACCACGTCCTGCAGCTGGGCCAGCTCCTCGGCCAGGCCGTCGCCCGCCGGGTGGTCGGCCGGGACGGCAAGGCGCAGGCCGTCGGCGAGCTCGACGAGCTGGTCGTCGCCGAGGCCATCGCCGTGCACCCCGACCTCGTGGGCCGCACCCTGGCCGAGACCGACATCCGCCAGCGAGCCTCCGTGAACGTCGTCGGCGTCTGGGAGCGGGGCCGCTACCGGGCCGCCGGGCCCGACACGCTGATCACCCCGGGCTCCGTGCTCATCCTCGCCGGCTCCGAGGCCCAGCTGGCCGCCTACGACGAGGCGTACTCGGTGCCGGGCATGGCGGAGGACCGGGTCGTGATCATCGGGGCCGGCCGGGTCGGCCGGGCGGCGGCCAAGGACCTCGAGGCGGCCGGCATCGACTTCAAGATCGTCGACAAGCGACCGGACCGGATCCGGGACCACCTGCACTTCGTGCTCGGGGACGCCGCCGAGCTGGAGGTGCTCGAGCGGGCCGGGCTGCGGGAGTCGTCCGCGGTGCTGATCACCACCCACGACGACGACGTGAACGTCTACCTCACGATCTACTGCCGGCGCCTCGAGCCCGAGATCCAGATCATCAGCCGGGCCAACGTGGAGCGAAACGTCGGGACCCTCCACCGCGCCGGGGCGGACGCGGTGCTGTCCTACGCCTCGCTGGGCGCCTCGGCGATCTGGAACGCGCTCGGCCCGAACGACGTGCTCGTCGTCGCCGAGGGCCTGCACGTGTTCCGGGTGCCCACCCCGCGGGACCTCGTGGGCCGCACGCTGGCCGAGTCCGGCCTGCGCCAGGACACGGGGGTCACCGTCGTCGCGCTCGCGCTCGGCGAGAAGATGCTCACCACCAACCCGAGCTCGGACACGCGCCTGCCGCCCGACGCCGACCTCATCCTCATCGCGGACGACGAGTCCGAGCAGCGGTTCCTCGACCGCTACCAGCTCGAGCGGTCCCGCTGACCCTCAGCGCAGCAGGCCGAGGCGGCGGGCCGCGGCCCGCGCCGCGCCGACCGTGTAGAGGCTGCCGGTGACGAAGACGAGGTCGTCGTCGTCGGCGTGCTCCACGGCGGTGGCCATCGCGTCGCCGGCGTCGGCCACGACCCGGGCGCTGCCGCCGACGGCGGCCACCGCCTTCGCCAGGTCGCGGGCGTCGAGCGCCCGGGGCGAGTCGGGCGTGCAGCAGACGACCTCCGCGGCCGTGGCCACCCCGAGGACCCGCAGGAGCTCCTCCGGGTCGCGCCCGGTGAGCATGCCGACCACGAAGCGGCGATCACCCGCGATCGCGAACCCCTCGGCGAGGGTCTTGGCCGCGGCCCGGGCGCCGTCGACGTTGTGGGCGCCGTCGAGGATCACGAGCGGTTCGTGGCGCAGCACCTCGAAGCGGCCCGGGTTCTCGACGGACGCGAACGCCTCGCGCACCAGGGCGTCGTCGAGCGGGCGCTGGAAGAACGCCTCGGCCGCGGCGAGCGCGACCGCGGCGTTGTCGCCCTGGTGCTCGCCGTGCAGCGGCAGGAAGACCTCGTCGTACGCGCCACCGGGGGTGCGCAGGGAAACGAGCCGGCCACCGACGGCGAGGCGGTTGTCGACGCAGTCGAAGTCCTCGCCGCGGTACCAGCGTGCCTCGGCCGGGGTGTCGTCGAACACCGGCCGCAGCTCGGGCGAGGTCTCCCCCACGACGAACGTGGAGCCGGGCTTCACGATCCCGGCCTTCTCCTCAGCCACGCGGCGGCGCCAGTCGCCCTGGCCGTCGGTGTGGTCGTGGCCGACGTTGGTGAGCACCGCGACGAGCCCGTCGACCACGTTCGTCGCGTCGTAGCGACCGAGCAGACCGACCTCGACGACCGCCGCGGCGACGGCCTCGTCGGCGAACCAGCGCAGCGCGGCGGCGGTCAGCAGCTCGAAGTAGGACGGCCGGTGCTCCAGGAGCGTCTCGTACTGGGCCAGGTCGAGCAGCACCTCGGCGAGCTGCTCGTCGCTGATCGGCTCGCCGTTGCGGGAGATCCGCTCGTTGATCCGCTCGAGGTGCGGGCTGAGGTACGTGCCGACCGGCAGGTCGTGCCCGCCGAGGAGGCGGGTGACCATGCGGGCGACCGAGCCCTTGCCGTTGGTGCCGGTGACGTGCACGGTCGGCTGGGCGTGCTGGGGGTCGCCGAGCACGCCGACCAGCGCCCGCATGCTGTCGAGCTTCAGGCCCTCCACCCGCCCGGCGACGGCCTTGGAGCGCTCCAGGTCGATGTGGCCGTCCAGCCAGGCCAGGGCCTCGTCCAGGTTCACTCGCTCGGAGGCTAGCGGTCGCCGTGGATGATCCGGATCAGTGAGGCGGCGCCGAAACGTACGCGGCCACCCCGGACAGGGGGAAGGTGCCCTGGACGCCGGCACCGTCCTTGGTGGCGATGCGCAGGGCCTCGATCTCGACGGCGATCACGTCGGACGACGCGGCGTTCGCGAGCTTCACCTGGCCGAGCGCCGTGGTCGTGGTGCCGGACCCGATCCACACGGTGAGCTCCCTGATGGCCGTGGAGCCGTTCCGGCGGTGCTCGGTGATGCGCAGGGTGAGGTGCCCGCCGTGGGGCCAGGCGTAGTCGAAGGTCACCGAAGGCTCCCAGGCACCGTCCTTGCCGTTCCACCAGACCAGCTGCCCGGAGGAGGACGCCACCTCGACGTCGCGCCAGCCCTCGCCGGGGTCCGGAGCGGGGTTCGTGCCGCCACCGGGGTCAGGGGTCGGGTCACCGCCCCCGATCGGCTCCCCGGGTCGGGTCGGGGTCCCCGTCTTGGCCGGGCCCTCGACGGCGAGCTGGGACACCTCGGCGTCGAGGCGCTCGGCGCTGCGACGCTCGAGGACCTGGATCGCACCGAGCAGGACGACGGCGAAGAGCGCCAGGCCGAGCGCGTACTCGACGAGGGTGGCGCCGCGCTCGCGGTCCAAGGCGGTCACCGCCACAGCGCCACCTGCGGCCGGCTGCCGCCGGTCCCCGGCGGGCCGGCAGGCGGATCGATGATCCGGATGTTCCCGCCGTTCACGGTGGCGGTGTTGCCGGCGCCCCCGAAAACGATGGCGGTGGCTTCGAAGGTCCCGTTGCCGAAGGCGGGTGCGGCGCCCTTGGAGTAGTAGGCACCGCCGAGCTTGACGTTTCCGTTGTAGTTGATGACGGACTCGCCGCTGGCCGTGGGATCCCAGAGGAGCGAGACCCCGCCGTGGTACGGCTCACCGAGCTGGAGGCCGCCGGAGATGTTCACGTTGCCGGTGTGGCGCCCGTTGCAGGGTTGCGGGCGGTCGGTCACCTCGGTCCCGGTGGCGCAGCCGAAGACGAGCGTGACCTTGGAGCCGGCCGGGGCCTTGAGGGTGCCGCTCACGTTGATCCCGTTGCGGAAGAAGTACATCCCGTCGCCCGGCAGCGTGCACGACGAGTCGATGTTCACCGTCTGGCGGTACATCCGCCAGGGCTCCAGGTGCTCGCACCGGGCGTTCATCTCCGGGTGCATCGTCACCCCGGCGTAGTCGACGGTCACCGACTCGAACGGGTTCGGGACCGGTGCGTTGAGCTTCCGGTAGGTGTACTTGCGGTTGTTGCCGTCCTCGGACACGTAGTAGGCGGCGGTCTTCGGCTCGTTGGCGTTGTGGTTGGCGTCGATCCGGAGCCGGTCGGCCTGGATCTCCCGTCCGCCTTCGATCTTGATGTTGCCGTTGGCCTGCTGAAGCAGGGCCCCGTCGATGCCGCAGATCCCGCAGTCGGCGTAGGCGGCGACGCCCGACGCGAAGGTGGCCTCCGCCGCCGCCGAGATCTCGTAGGGGCCTCGACCGATCACGGCCCCGAAGAACGACGGGCTGTCCACGTCCGGCAGCACCACCCGCACCAGGCCTCGCGCCGCGTCGACCGACACGCACTCGCCGGTGAGCGTCGGGGCGGCGGGCACGAAGCCCGCCGGGCGGGCGGGATCGGTGCACGCAGCCCACGTGGCTGCGTCGTCGGACAGGCCGTCGGAGCTCAGGGCGGCGTAGCGGCGGGCACTCGCCGCAGCCTCCGCCAGGTTCCCGCCGTCGGCCAGGACCTGACCTGCGGCCAGCGCCGCCGAGTCCGCCGCGCCTTGCACCTCCCGTCGCAGCTGCTTGGCGTGGCCGAGGTCGACGACGAGAGCCACGATCGTCAGCAGCGCGATCACGACCAGCGCGGTGACGACCAGGACCACGCCTCGGTCGTCGCGCGCCCCCGAGGCCCGGTCAAACCTCCGCACGGCACCAGCTCCACGAGCCGTCAGGCGGGGCATCGTCGCCTCCGGTGAGGCCGCTGTCCACCCACGGGAGCGGCTGCTCGACCCGCATCGTGACGTGGCTCGTGATCACTCGCCCGTCGAGGATGGGCCCGAAGAACCCGGTGAGGCTGCGCATCGGCGCCTGGGCGCACACGGTGAGGTCGCTGCCGGGCTCGCCGGCGGCGGCCTCCCCGACGGCCGAGGCCACCACCCGCACCCGCAGCCCTGGGACGTCGGCGGCCACCCGCTCCTTGGTGAGCTCGACGATCTCGTCGATGCCCTCGGCCCCGGGCGCGGCGACGATGGCCTGGCGGGCGCCCTCGCGGACCCCCTGCCGCACGGCCACCTGGTTCGACAGGTTCACCCCGAAGTCGATGACCCCGAACACGAGAGCGAGCAGGAGCGGCGCCGCGATCGCCATCTCGATGAGCGCCGCGCCCCGGTCACCGGTGCGCCTGCGGTGCTGCGTCCCCACTGGGCTCCTTCCGCCTGTTCCGATCCGCCGATCAGGGTCGAACGTACCCAGGTGGTCGCCCGACGCCGCTGGGCCGAACGGCCCTTTCGTCTGAGGCGATCAGCCCACCGCGCGGCGGAGCGGGGCGGTCAGGAGGCGGCGCGGCGGGGGCGGGCCGGCCGGCGCTCGCCGCGCGGGACGAGCGTGGGGTTCACCTTGTCGAGGACGACGGTGCGGTCGATCACGCACTTCTCCACGTCGTTGCGCGACGGCAGGTCGTACATGACGTTGAGGAGGACCTCCTCGAGGATCGCCCGCAGGCCCCGGGCGCCGGTGCCGCGCAGGAGGGCCTGGTCGGCGACGGCCTCGAGGGCGTCGTCGGAGAACTCGAGCTCCACGTCCTCGAGCTCGAAGAAGCGCTGGTACTGCTTGACGAGCGCGTTCTTCGGCTCGCAGAGGATCTTGACGAGGGCCTCGCGGTCGAGCGGCGACACGGCCCCGATGACCGGCAGCCGGCCGATGAACTCGGGGATCAGGCCGAACTTGAGCAGGTCCTCGGGCAGGACGTGGGCGAGGATGGCGCCGGCCTCGTGCTCGTCGAAGCGGCGGATGTCGGAGGTGAAGCCGACGCCGGCCTTGCCGAGGCGGCTCTCGATGATCTTCTCCAGCCCGGCGAAGGCCCCGCCGCAGATGAACAGGATGTTCGTCGTGTCGATCTGGATGAACTCCTGGTGGGGGTGCTTGCGGCCCCCCTGGGGCGGCACCGAGGCGGTGGTGCCCTCGAGGATCTTGAGCAGCGCCTGCTGCACGCCCTCGCCGGAGACGTCCCGGGTGATCGACGGGTTCTCGCTCTTGCGGGCGATCTTGTCGATCTCGTCGATGTAGATGATCCCGGTCTCGGCCTTCTTGACGTCGTAGTCCGCGGCCTGGATCAGCTTGAGGAGGATGTTCTCGACGTCCTCGCCCACGTAGCCGGCCTCGGTGAGCGCGGTGGCGTCGGCGATGGCGAACGGGACGTTGAGCATCCGGGCCAGCGTCTGGGCGAGCAGCGTCTTGCCGCAGCCGGTGGGGCCCAGCAGCAGGATGTTCGACTTGGCCAGCTCCACGTCGTCGTGGTGGTTCGAGCCGAACTGCACCCGCTTGTAGTGGTTGTAGACGGCGACGGAGAGGATCTTCTTCGCCTGCTCCTGCCCGACGATGTAGTCGTTCAGGAACTCGTAGATCTCACGCGGCTTGGGGAGCTCGTCGAAGTGCAGCTCGGAGGTCTCGGAGAGCTCCTCCTCGATGATCTCGTTGCAGAGGTCGATGCACTCGTCGCAGATGTAGACGCCCGGACCGGCGATGAGCTTCTTCACCTGCTTCTGCGACTTCCCGCAGAAGGAGCACTTCAACAGCTCGCCGCCGTCTCCGAACTTGGCCACGTCGTCGAACCCCCGATGCCTTCCCTGGTCTCGCTCAGCTGGCCCGCGTGATGGGCCCGGTCGTGTCGGCCACGACCCGGGCCGAGATGACGTCGTCGATGATGCCGTACTCGCGCGCCTCTTCGGCGGACATCACGAAGTCACGGTCGGTGTCGCGGTGGATCTTCTCCACCGGCTGGCCCGTGTGGTGGGCGAGCAGCTCGTCGAGCTGGGTCCGCATCCGGAGGATCTCCTTGGCCGCCAGCTCCACGTCGGTGGCCTGGCCGCCGGCCTGGCCCCAGGGCTGGTGCAGGAGGATCCGGGCGTGGGGCAGCGCGAGGCGCTTGCCCTTCGTGCCCGCCGCCAGCAGCACCGCCGCGGCGGAGGCCGCCTGCCCGAAGCAGATCGTGGAGATGTCCGGCTTGACGAACATCATCGTGTCGTAGATGGCGAACAGCGCCGTGATGTCGCCGCCGGGGCTGTTGATGTAGATGTTGATGTCCCGGTCCGCGTTCTCGGACTCCAGGTGGAGCAGCTGGGCGCAGATCAGGTTGGCGACGGCGTCGTCGATCGGCGTGCCCAGGAAGATGATGTGCTCCTTGAGGAGCCGGCTGTACAGGTCGTACGCCCGCTCCCCGCGGTTGGTGGACTCCACCACCGTCGGCACGAGGTAGCTGCGGATCACGTGCTCGTGCTGGCCGATGACATCCATCAGTCGTCCGTCCCCTCGGCGGCCTCGGCGGCCACCTCGTCGTCCTGCTCGTCCTCGTCGGCCGGCGGCTGGAGCTCGCTTCGGTCGATCGGGGAACCGTCCTCGTCGCGCACCTCGACTCGCTCGATGAGCCACTCGAGGGCCTTGCGCTTCCTGATGTCCGAGCGTACCGCCGAGAGCTGACCGACGCGCTCGAACTGCTCGCGCACGGACTCCGGGGACTGACCGACGCGCTCGGCCACGCCCTCGATCTCGGCCTCGAGGTCCTCGTCGGTGCAGTCGAGGCCCTCCGCGGCGGCCACGGCCCGCAGGGCCAGGTCGACCTTCACGCTCTGCGTGGCGGTGTCGCGCAGCTCCTGGCTGAACTGCTCCGGGTCGGTGCCGGTCATGGCGAGGTACTGCTCGAGCTGGATGCCCTGGGCCTGGAGGCGCAGCGCCAGGTCCTGCAGGCGGTCCTGCATCTCCTGGGCGACGAGCGCCTCGGGGAGCTCGTCGGTGACCAGCTCGGCGAGCGCCTCGGCGACCTTCTCCCGGAGGGCCATCTCGGCCTGCGCCTTGCGGACCCGCAGCATGCGGTCGGCGAGGTCGGCGCGCAGCGCCTCGACCGTGTCAAACTCAGAGGCCCCGGCGGCCCACTCGTCGGTGAGCTCGGGGAGGACCTTCTGCTTCACCTCGCGCACGGTGATCTCGAAGTGGAGCTGGCGCTCCTCGTCGGGGTCCGGGTGGGTGGCGTCGAAGGAGAGGACGTCGCCGACCTTGGCGCCGAGGAGCTGCTCGTCGACCTCGGGGGTGATGGCCCCGGAGCCCACCGTGTAGCTGTACTCCTGGGCGGTGAGCCCGGACTGCGGCTCGCCGTCGAGCGAGCCGACGATGTCGATCGTGACGATGTCGCCGTCCTCGACCGGGCGGTCGACCTCCTCGAGGGTGGCGTCGAGCTCGCGCATCCGGTCGATCTGGGCGTCGATCGCGTCCTCGTCGACCGCGGGGCGCGGGATCGTCACCTGCAGGGAGTGGTACCCCGGCACCTCGATCGTGGGGCGCACCTCGACGACGGCGTCGAAGGTGACGTCGCCCGACTCGTGCCCGCCGGTGATGTCGATCTCGGGGGGAGCGATGACGTCGACGTCGTGCTCGATGACGGCGGCGGTGTAGTACTCGGGCAGGGCGTCCTGGAGGGCCTGCTCGCGACCGGCCTGCGTGCCGAAGCGGGCCTCGAGCACCTTGCGGGGCGCCTTGCCGGGCCGGAAGCCCGGGAGCCGCACATCCTTGGCGATCTTCTTGAAGGCTGCGTCGACGGCCTTGTCGAACTCACCCGCCTCCACCTCGATGGACAGCTTGACCTTGTTCCCCTCGAGGGGTTCGACGGTTGATCTCATAGGTGAGGGGCGAGTCTACCGGTGCGCGGTGACGGCTCCGACAACGCGATCAGCGGTCTTCGAGCCACCGACCCAGAGGTACGCTCCGGCGGACCGGGGAGTGGCGCAGCTGGTAGCGCACCTGCTTTGGGAGCAGGAGGCCGGGGGTTCGAGTCCCCCCTCCCCGACGGCGCGGACGGCCACCATCTGCCGATCGGAGGCCCCGGCGTGCGATGCTGCCAGCGCAGCTGGCCACCTGTTGGAGGACGACGCACCCGGGCCGCTACCGTCGGGGCCGACCTGCGGGCGTAGCTCAATGGCTAGAGCCCCAGCCTTCCAAGCTGGTGGTGCGGGTTCGATTCCCGTCGCCCGCTCCATTCTCCTCCTGAGGTCAGAGCCCTGAGAACCCCCGAGAAGCTGATCCTGGGTGCGGCGGCCGTGCTCTTCGCAGCCGGTGGGATCCTGGCCATCACGAAGCCGGGGAACCTCGGAGACGGCGACGAGGTGGGCGCCGAGGCCACGACCAGCACCACCGAGGCCGAGCAGCCCGACGTCACCGACGACGAGGGGACCTCCACCACGGCGGGCGACCCGACCACGTCCACGACCGCCGGCGAGGGGTCTCCCACCACGGTCGACCCGGCCGGGCAGCCCACCGACACCACCGTGCCCGGCGGCGGCTCGGTCGGCGCCGGAGACCCCGGCGAGGGGACCACCACGTCGACGATCGGCGGCAGCGGCATCGCCGGCGGCGGCACCCCCACCGGGGGCGTCGACGGCATCGCCGACACCGGCCACGAGTCGCTGCTCGGCGCCGGCCTGGGCCTCGCCGCCCTCGGCCTGGCCCTGCGCCGCCTGCGCGCCAGCGCCTGATCAGCCCGACCGGCCGGGCCCGGTCCTGGCGCCTCCGGCACGATTCGAACGTGCGACCGTCGGATTAGAAGTCCGCTGCTCTGTCCAGCTGAGCTACGGAGGCCCGTGCTCAGCGTACGCGCCGGCCGGAGGGTCGTTCGGGGTTGGGGCGGAGGCGCGCGCCGCGCCTATGCTGACCGCTCCCATGGTGGCCGTAGCTCAGGTGGTTAGAGCGTCAGGTTGTGGCCCTGAAGGTCGGGGGTTCGAGTCCCCTCGGTCACCCCATGGCCTTCGTCGTCGAGCGCGGCAACGCCTAGACTGCGAAGTCCACCTGCCCCTCTAGCTCAATTGGTCAGAGCAACGGACTCTTAATCCGCAGGTTCTGGGTTCGAGTCCCAGGGGGGGTACGGACGGCGGAGCCCCTGGCCCATCCGGGTCGGGGGCTCCGGCGCGCCTGGCGCTCGGTCGGCCGCATGCGACGCAGCGAGCGCTCCCCCGCCGGCCCCGAGCGATCGCGCCACCGCCTCCTGCGGAGCCCGGCGGGACGGCCCTGCCGTCGACACGCCGCTCGCCCCGGCGAGCGCCGGGCGAACGGTGGACCGCCCGGGCGGCGACGGCCGCCTCAGCGGCGGTCGAAGCGGGTGACCACCTCCACGTGGGAGGTGTGGGGGAACAGGTCGACGAGGGTGGCCGAGCGCAGCTCGTAGCCGGCCTCGGCCAGCAGCCGGGCGTCGCGCCCGAGGGCGGCCGCGTCGCAGCTCACCAGCGCGAGGCGCGGCGCCCGGCTGGCGACGACGGCTCGCACCCCCGCCTTGCCGAGCCCGGCACGGGGCGGGTCGGCGACGACGGCGTCGGCCCGGCGGCCCCGCCAGCGGGCGGCGTCGGCCCGCACGACCTTGGCGTCGAGGTCGGCGAGGTTCACCCGGGCGTCGGCCACCGACGAGGCGCCGCTCTCGACGACGGTGACCGGACCGCAGGCCAGGGCACCGGCGAAGAGCCCGACGCCGCCGTAGAGATCGACGAGGTGGGCGCCCGGCACGAGGGTGCCGTCGAGCGCGCGCCGCACCGCGGCGACGAGCGCTTCGGCCCCGTCCGGGCGGGCCTGGAAGAACGAGCGGGCCGAGATGCGCCAGCGGCGCCCGGCCAGCTCCTCGTGGTACCAGGCCCGGGTGCCGGCGCGGAGCTCGGCGGCGCCGACCACCCGGACGCCCTCGGGCACATGAGCCTGGGCGGGGTCGCCGCCGACGATCACGAGCCGCTCCCCCGTCGCCGCGCCGGCCCGCACGGTGACCTCGCCGTCGGGGAACCGGCCGTCGCGCACGACCTCGTCGACGAGCGGGTGGGCCACGAGGCAGGGCCCGATCGGGACGAGGTCGTGGCTGCCGCGGTGGCGGAGGGCGAAGCGCCCGTCGAGGGCCTCGCCCCGCAGCGTGGTGCGGTAGCCGGCGTCGGGCAGCGCGGGGCCGGTGTCCACGTCGACCTCGAGACGGGCCTGGCGGCGCAGGGCGTCGCGCACCACCGCCGCCTTCAGACGGCGCTGAGCGGCCGGGTCCACGTGCTGCCAGTCGCAGCCGCCGCAGCCGGCGGCGACGAACGGGCACGGCGGGACGACCCGGTCGGGTGACGGGGCCAGCACGGCGGCGACCGAGGCTCGGGCGAAGTCCCGACGCTCGTCCTCCACGACGACCCGGACCTGCTCGCCGGGGAGCGCCCCGGAGACGAACACCACCCGACCCCCCGGTTCGCGGGCCAGCCCATCGCCACCCGCGACCACGGCGGTCACCTCGAGGTCGAGCTCGGCGGGGGCGTCGTCGGGGAGGTCCACGGCGGCAGCGTAGGTGGGGCCGTGGGGCGCGCCCACGTGCGAGGATGGCGGCGATGAGCGACCTGCCCGGCTCCGACCGCCCGATCGAGATCGCCCCGTCGGTCCTGCCCGCCGACTTCGCTCGCCTCGGCGAGGAGGTCGCGGCGCTCGAGGCCGCCGGGGTGGACCGCATCCAGTGGGACGTGATGGACGGGCGGTTCGTGCCCAACCTGACCTTCGGCCCCGACGTGATCGCCGCCTGCCGGCCTCACGCCTCGGTCCTCTTCGAGGCCCACCTCATGGTGGAGGAGCCCGACGAGCTGGCCAGCCGGTACGTCGACGCCGGCTGCGAGCTGCTGATCGTCCACGCCGAGGCGACCCGGCACCTCCACCGAACGCTCGGCCACATCCGCGGCCTCGGGGCCCGAGCCGGCGTGGCCCTCAACCCGAGCACCCCCGCCTCGGCGGTGGCGCACGTGCTCGACCTGTGCGACCTCGTGCTCGTGATGACGGTCAACCCCGGCTTCGGTGGGCAGGACTACATCGCCACGATGGAGCCGAAGGTGGCCGAGGTGCGCCGGCTCATCGTCGAGGGGGGCCACGACACCGACCTCGAGGTCGACGGCGGCATCGGCCCGGCCACGATCCAGGGGGCCGCGGCCGCGGGCGCCAACGTCCTCGTCGCCGGCTCCGCCCTCTACCGGGACCCCGAGGGCCTCGAGCACGCCGTCAGCGAGCTGCGGGCGCTGGCCGAGGCCACCCGGTCCTGACCCCCCACCACCGTCTCCCACCACCGCCACCACGACAGGAGGGCCCCATGGGGTTCATGGACAAGCTGAAGGGCCTCACCAAGGGCCGCGGGAAGCAGATCGACAACGGGATCGACAAGGCCGCCGACGTCGTCGACGAGCACACCGGCGGCAAGCACAGCGACACGATCGACAAGGTGGCCGACAAGGCGAAGGACCTCGTCGACAAGCTCGACGACGACCCGAAGGCCTGATGCCCCCGCTTCGGCGGGTGGCCGGCGCGGTCGCGCTGGCCACCGGCGTGCTGCTCGTCCCCACCGCGTGCAGCGACGACGAGTCGGGCAGCCCCGAGGAGCTGTGCCGCGCCCTGCGCGCCCAGCCCTCGCTGTCGGCCACGTTCAGCGGGTTCGACCCCACCGACGTGCCCACGGCGCTCGAGCAGCTGCGCAGCGCCCGGGTGACCCTCGGCGAGCTGCGCGAGGCAGCCCCCTCCGAGGTGAAGGACGAGCTGACGGTGGAGATCGACTACGTGCAGGCGCTGATCGACGCCCTCGAGCCGCTCGAGCGGGCGGACAGCGCCGAGGTGGTCGCGGCCGTGCAGGCGGTCACGGCCGACCACCCCGACGTGGAGGCGGCGGCTGAGACCCTCAGCACCTACAGCGAGGAGACGTGCGCGTAGCGGGCGCTACTCGGGAACGCCGTCGCGGCGGCGCACCCGCACGTGATCGATGATCCCGTACTCCTTGGCCTCCTCGGCGGTGAACCAGCGGTCCCGCTCGGAGTCGGCCTGGATCTGCTCGACGGGCTGCCCCGTGTGGTGGGCGATCCGCTCGGCCATGAGCCGCTTGATGTAGATGAGCTGCTCGGCCTGGATGGCGATGTCGCTGGCCTGGCCGCGGACGCCGCCGGAGGGCTGGTGCATCATGATCCGGGCGTGGGGCAGGGCGTAGCGCTTGCCCTTGGCGCCGGCGCAGAGCAGGAACTGCCCCATCGAGGCGGCCATCCCCATGCAGACGGTGGCCACGTCGGGCTCGACGAACTGCATCGTGTCGTAGATGGCCATGCCGGCCGACACCGAGCCGCCGGGGCTGTTGATGTACAGCCAGATGTCCGCCTCGGGGTCCTCCCCCTCGAGGAAGAGCATCTGCGCACAGACGATGTTGGCGATGTCGTCGTTGACGTCGGTGCCGAGGATGATGATCCGGTCCTTGAGGAGCCGGTTGAAGATCTCGGAGGTGGGGCTCCCGGTGGGAGCCTGCTGGGCAACGGGCCAGAGGTCGGGCATCTGCGTCATCCCGAGCGAGGCTAGCGGCGTCGAGCCGCGGCCCCGCACGGGAGGCCTCGAGTGCCGGCGGTGGGAGTCGAACCCACACTGCACGCGACCTAAACGCGTCGTCTCTGCCAGTTGGACTACGCCGGCGGCTCGCCCGCGCCGGTCGACCGGCCCGGGACCACCGGAGCCTAGGAGACGGGCCCCGCACCGCTAGGGTCCGGCCGGTGAAGGTCCACGACCTGCGCACCCCCGCCCTGCTCGTCGACGTGCACGCCTTCGACGCCAACGTCGTCACGATGGCCCGGCGCTGGCCGGGGACGTCGCTGCGGCCGCACGTGAAGGCGTTCAAGTCGACCGCCCTGGCCCGACGGCTGGCCGAGGCCGGTCACACGGCGTTCTGCTGCGCCACGGTGAAGGAGGTGGCGGGCATGGCCGCCGCGGGGCTGGGCGAGGACCTCCTGCTCGCCAACGAGTGCCTCGACCTGTCGCCGCTCACCCCGATCGTCCAGGCCGACCGGGCCCGGATCACGGTGGCGGTCGACTCCGCCGAGACGGTCGAGGCGGCGGCCCGGGCCGGGATCCGAGACGTCCTCGTCGACGTCGACGTCGGCCTCCCCCGCTGCGGCTGCGATCCGGCCGACGCCGGCCGCCTGGCCGATCTGGCCCGGTCGAGGGGCCTCGAGGTGCGGGGGGTCATGGGCTACGAGGGGCACCTGATGCGCGAGCCGGGCGCCACGAAGGCCGAGCTCGTCGAGCGGTCGATGGCGCTGCTGCTCGAGGCCCACGCCGAGGTGGGCGGCGACGTCGTCTCCGGTGGGGGCACCGGCACCTGGGACGTGAACCGCTGGGTGACCGAGCTCCAGGCCGGCTCCTACTGCCTGATGGACACGGAGTACGTCGCCCACGCCCCCGAGTTCCGCAACGCCCTGTTCGCGCTGGGCACGGTGATCTCCCGCTCGGCCAAGGGCTGGGCGGTGCTCGACACCGGCCTGAAGTGCTTCGCCATGGACCACGGCAACCCGACGGTCGTCGACGCCGGGGACTGCTGGTTCGTGTCCGACGAGCACCTCACCTTCGGGGTGGCCGAGGGGACCGACGTGCGCGTCGGCGACCGGGTGCGGGTTCTGCCCGCCCACGTCGACCCCACGGTGAGCCAGCACGAGCGCCTCCACGTGGTCGATGGCGACGAGGTCGTCGAGGTCTGGGAGGTCGACCTCCGCCACTGGTGAGCCCGGGGAGACGACGTCTCGAGGTGCCATCCGCGCCGGCTGCCGCCCAAGGAGGACGCAGGGACGTCGTCAGAGGTGCTCGGCGAGGGCGGCGAAGGCGCGGGCCCGGTGGCTGATGGCGTGCTTCTCCTCGGGGGTCATCTCGGCGAACGTGCGGCCGTCGCCCTCGGCGGGTGCCACGATCGGGTCGTAGCCGAAGCCCCCGGTGCCCCGGGGTGCGTCGACCACCCGGCCCTCCACGACGCCCCGCACGACGACCTCTCGCCCGTCGGGCCAGACCGCCGCGGCAGCGCACACGTAGCGGCACGTCCGCTGCTCGGGCGGCACGCCGTCGAGCTCCCGCAGGACCCGGGGGATCCAGTCCCCCTCCTCGGTCCAGCGGGCCGAGCGGACGCCGGGGGCGCCGCCGAGGTGGTCGATCTCGATGCCGGAGTCGTCGGCCACGGCCAGCTCGCCGGTGGCGGCGGCCAGCGCCCGGGCCTTGAGCAGCGCGTTCTCCTCGAAGGTCTCGCCGGTCTCGTCCACGCCCGGATCCCGGGCCTCCACCTCGTAGGCCGGCCCGAGGATGGCCTGGACCTCCTCGACCTTGTGGGCGTTGCCGGTGGCGAGCAGGAGCCGCGTCATCGAGGTGCGGGGGGCTGGGCGAGGACGCCGCGCTGCAGGGCGATGAGCTCGCCGATGCCCTGCTCGGCCAGGTCGAGCATCGTGTCCAGCTGCGCTCGGCTGTAGGGGGCGCCCTCGGCCGTGCCCTGGACCTCGACGAAGCCGCCCTCGGAGGTCATCACCACGTTCATGTCGACCTCGGCCCGGGAGTCCTCGATGTACGGCAGGTCGAGGACCGGGACCCCGTCGACGATGCCGACCGACACGGCGGCGCAGAAGGCGGTGAGCGGGTGGGCGGTCAGGATCCCGGCCGCCACGAGGCGGCTGAGGGCGTCGTGGAGGGCGACGTAGCCGCCGCAGATCGACGCGGTGCGGGTGCCGCCGTCGGCCTGCAGGACGTCGCAGTCCACGATCACCTGTCGCTCGCCGAGCAGCTGCATGTCGCACACCGCCCGCAGGGACCGGCCGATGAGCCGCTGGATCTCCTGGGTTCGGCCCGACGGCTTGCCGTCCTTCACCTCGCGGCGGATCCGCTCCGGGGAGGAGCCGGGCAGCATCGAGTACTCCGCCGTGACCCAGCCGGTGCCGCGGCCCTTCATCCAGCGGGGCACGTCCTCGTCGACCGACGCGGTGCACAGCACCCGGGTCTCGCCGAAGCTGACGAGGCACGACCCCTCGGCCATCCGGGTGAAGTCCCGCTCGAAGGCGATCGGTCGCAGCTGGTCGGGGGCGCGCCCGTCGGGCCGGACGTAGGTGGTGCTCATGACGGGGATCCTCCCAGCCTCGCCGCCACGCCGCCCAGTCCACCCCTGACGGGGGTGACGCCGACGCTCGTCGACGCGCTCCCCCGCCACGGCTCCGAGGTCCTGCGGTCGGACGTCGAGACCCTCGACGACGGCACCCGGATCGCGCTCGTCGTCGGCCGGGCCTGACCAGCCGGCGCGGGTGCGGGCCTACGATCCCCGGCATGGCTGACCTGACCCTGTGGCACAACCCGCGCTGCTCGAAGAGCCGGGGCGCGAAGGAGATCCTCGAGGAGGCCGGCGTGGACTTCGAGGAGCGCCGCTACCTCGACGACCCGCCCACGGCGGAGGAGCTCGACCGGGTGCTGACCGCGCTGGGCAAGGAGCCGTGGGAGGTCGCCCGCACCGGCGAGGCCGTCGCCAAGGAGCTGAACCTGAAGGAGCTGCCGCACGAGCGGGACCGCTGGATCGAGGTCATGGTGGCCAACCCGGTCCTCATCGAGCGCCCGATCCTCGTCCGCGCCGACGGCCGAGCCGTGCTCGGCCGCCCACCCGAGAACGTCCGAGAGCTGCTCTGAACCCGAGGCAATGCGTCCCGCCACGACGCGGTTGAGGCGATGCGTCCCACATGTGGGACGCATCGCCTCGAGAGCCCGAGGGCGGGACGCATTGCCTCGCCCGGGGTGGGGTCAGAAGTAGATCGTGGCCTTGGCCCGGGCCTCGACGACGTCGAGGTCGTCGGTCCACACGCCGGCAGAGAGGTACTTCCAGCCGCCGTCGCACACGATCATCACGATCGTCCCCTCGTCGATCAGGCTGGCCGCCTTGACGGCGCCGGCGAGGATCGCCCCGGACGAGATGCCGGCGAACACGCCGACCTCGGTGAGGCGCCGCACCCACTCGACCGACTCCCGGGGCCGCACGATGAGCCGGCGGGAGAGGATGTCGTAGCCGTCGTTGTCGACGAACACCGGCGGGATGAACCCCTCGTCGATGTTCTTCAGGCCGTCGACCATCTCGCCGGCCGGCGGCTCGATCGCCCAGACCTGGATGTCGGGGTTCTGCTCCTTGAGGAAGCGGCCGACGCCCATGAGGGTGCCGGAGGTGCCCAGCCCGGCGATGAAGTGGGTGATCTCGGGCACGTCGCGCCAGATCTCGGGGCCGGTGCCCTCGTAGTGCGCCTTGGGGTTCGACGAGTTGCCGTACTGGAAGGGGAACCACCAGTCGGGGTGCTCCTCGGCCATCTTCATGGCCCGGCGCATCGCCCCGTTGGAGCCCTCGGCGCCGGGGCTGTCGATGATCTCGGCGCCCCAGGAGGCGAGCAGCTGCCGGCGCTCGGTGGAGACGTTGTCGGGCAGGACCACCTTCAGGTGGTAGCCGCGCATCTTGGAGATCATCGCCAGCGCGATCCCCGTGTTGCCGGAGGAGGACTCGAGGATCACCTGACCGGAGCCGGGGGTGAGGATCCCCTCCTTCTCGGCGTCGATGATCATCTGCTTGGCGGCGCGGTCCTTCACCGAGCCGCCGGGGTTCTGCCCCTCGAGCTTGCCGAGGATGCGCACCCGGGGGTTCGGGCTGAGCTTGGAGATGTCGACGATCGGGGTGTTGCCGATCAGGTCGAGCACGGATTCATAGACAGCCACGCGACGCTCCGGGACAAAGTCGACTCTGAGAGTCGGATTTTACCGCCGGTCGGTGGAGGATCGCACCTGCGATCAGCCGGTGACCGCCACCGGCTCCTCCTCGATGGCGCCGTCCACGATCCGGAAGGAGCGCAGGGTGGGGGCCTCGGCCCGCAGCGAGACGATCACGTAGTGCCAGGTCGGGTCCGGGGCCTGGGCGACGTCGGTGGGCGAGGGGTAGGCCTCGGTGTGGGTGTGCGAGTGCATCACGCCGATGATCTCGAAGCCTCGCTCGTCGGCGTCCCGGTCAGCCCGGAGGTGGTCGCGCGGGTCGATCGTGTACACCTTGCTCGACTGCGCCGCGTTGCGGCACGGGTAGAAGACCTCGCAGCGGCCGGTGCCGGGGGGCCCGGCGAGGAGCCCGCAGGCCTCGTCGGGCAGGCCGTCGTAGGCGTGGCCGATCATCTCGGCCCAGGTCCGTCGGGTGAGGTGCAGCACGGGCGGGACCATACCGGTCGGGCGACCGGTGCCTGCGCCGGTAGCCTGACCGACCCCATGGCTGCTTCCGGCAAGAAGGGCACGGCCAAGGGATCGCCCGGCAACCGGGTGGTCGCCACCAACCGCAAGGCCCGCCGCAACTACGAGATCCTCGACACCGTCGAGGCCGGCATCGTCCTGCGCGGCTCCGAGGTCAAGTCCATCCGGGACGGTCAGGTCCAGATCGGCGACGCGTTCGCCCGGATCGACGAGCGGGGCGAGGTGTGGCTGCACAACCTCACGATCGCCGTGTACGCCTACTCCCAGGCCCACACCGGCCACGACGAGACCCGCAAGCGCAAGCTGCTGCTCAACCGCCACGAGATCGAGCGGTGGCGCGACCGGGTGGAGGCCGAGCACCTCACGCTCGTCCCCCTGTCGATCTACTTCAAGGACGGCCGGGCCAAGGTGGAGCTGGCCCTGGCCCGCGGCCGCAAGACCTACGACAAGCGCCAGGCCATCGCCGAGCGAGACGCCCAGCTCGACGTGCGCCGGGAGCTGGCCCGCCGCGGCCGCGGCCGCTGAGGCCCCGGGAATCCCGGGGCCCGTCCGGGCGTTGGAACGGTAGGCTCGACAGCCCCCGGGCTCGCCCGGGACGTTCCTTGACACCTTCGCGGGGCTGATCGGTTTCGACGTCGTGACCGTTCGGCGAACCGTGCGACCGGAGTTGCTCAGACTCCTTAAACGGGGCACCACAACAACTGCCGACAACGAGCAGTTCGCCTTCGCCGCCTAGCCCCTAGCTAGGCACGCAAGGCATTCGTGACCGGAGACGGCACACGGGGCCAGGCCACTGCAGCCCGGCAACAGAAGCAGTGGCGGACGGCAGGGAGAGACCGCTGACGGCGGGAAAGACCGCTGGCACCAGGGGAAGACCTGGCGGCGAGCACCTCCGCGTGCTCCACCGACCCGGCGGTGCACCAGCCGTAGTGGTGCGATCACGGGAATGGTCGTAGCGCGGGCGTCGATCACTCGACGGACGAGGGTTCGATTCCCTCCAGCTCCACCACCACCACGGCGGGCGGTGCCAGCCACCGCCCGTCTCAGCCGTCGATGAGGCCGCCCCTCCCGGGCGGCCTCGTCGCGCCTGCGGCCGGGGCGGTGAAGACGGGTCCACTGGGACGATCCGGTCGGGCCGTTCGGCCGTACCCGGTGTGCGTGGCCGGTCCGATCATGTCCTCGTCATCGTGGGAGGTGCGCTCGAGTGCAGCAACCGGTGACCGAGGCCGTCGCGAGGGGACTGACCACCGAGGACGCGGCACGCCGGCTCGGGCGTGACGGACCGAACGTGCTGCCCCGGCCGCGGCGCCGCTCCGGCCTCCGCAGGTTCGGGGACCAGCTGCTGCACGCCTTCGCCGTGATGCTGTGGATCGCCGCAGCGCTGGCGTTCGTCGCCGGCCTACCGCAGCTGGGCGTCGCGATCGTGGCCGTCGTCCTGCTCAACGCGGCGTTCGCGTTCGCGCAGGAGCACCGCGCGGACCGCGCGGCGGAGCGACTGGGCGCGCTGCTGCCGATGCGCGTCGTCGTCTGGCGCGACGGGCAGCGGCGCGACGTGGACGCGAGCGAGGTCGTGGTCGACGACCTGCTCGTGCTCGAAGCCGGCGACCGGGTGCCGGCCGACGCGGTCGTCACCGAGGCGCACGGCCTCTCGGTCGACACCTCGCTCCTGACCGGCGAGAGCGAGCCGTCCACCGTGGGGGCCGGGGGCCAGCTCTTCGCCGGCTGCTTCGTGGTGGAGGGCGAGGGCGAGGCGCTCGTGACCGCCACCGGTGCGTCGACGCGGCTCGCCGAGATCGCTCGCCTCAGCACGGCGGACGCAGCACCGCCGACCCCGCTCGCGAGCGAGCTGCGACGGGTCGTGCACACGATCGCCCTCGTCGCCGTCGCCGTCGGCGTCGGGTTCTTCGCCACCCTCCTCGCGCTGGGCGAGGCGCCGTCGGAGGGGTTCCTGTTCGCCATCGGCCTGACGGTCGCGCTGGTCCCCGAGGCGCTGCTGCCGACCGTCACGCTGTCGCTGGCCTGGGGTGCGGAGCAGATGGCGAGACGCCAGGTGCTGGTGCGCAACCTCGAGGCAGTCGAGACGCTCGGTTCGACGACGTTCATCTGCACCGACAAGACCGGGACGCTCACGCTGAACCAGATGACGGTCGTCCGGGCCTGGACCCCGTCCACCGAGGTGGCGGTCGGCGCGCCCGGCTACGCCCCCGTCGCGTCGGTCGAGCTCTCCGAGCCGGCGGGTCGCCCCGCGGTCGAGCGCCTGGCGCTCGCGGCGGTGCGCTGCTCGAGCGGGTGCCTCATCCGTCGCGAGGGGGCATGGGAGCCCCACGGCGACCCGACGGAGGTCGCCCTCGACGTGTTCGCCCGCCGCCTCGGGATCGACACCGACGACGACCGCCGGACCCACCGCCCGACGGCGCGGTTCCCGTTCGACCCGCGACGACGGCGGATGTCGGTCCTCGTCGACGACGAGATCGTCGTGAAGGGCGCCCCCGACGCGGTCCTGCCGCTGTGCCGCGACGCACGGGACGCGCACGAGGTGGTGCACGTGCTCGCCGACCAGGGCCTGCGAGTCCTCGCCGTCGCCGGCCGACGGGCAGGTGGGCGGCGCCCGGCGAGCGCAGCAGAGGCCGAGACGGACCTGGCGCTCTTCGGCCTCGTCGGCCTGGAGGACCCGCCGCGGCCTGACGTGTCCGGGTCGATCGCCGCGTGCCGCCGGGCGGGGATCGGGCTGGCGATGGTCACCGGCGACCACCCGTCGACCGCGGCGGCGATCGCCACCGAGGTCGGGCTGCGTCGCCCCGACCAGCCCGTCCTGCGAGGTGACGAGCTCCCGGAGGACGACGACGCGCTCGGCGCGCTGCTCGATCAGGACGGCATCGTCGTGGCCCGCGTCACGCCGGAGGCCAAGCTGCGGATCGCCCGGGCGCTGCGCGCTCGGGGCCACGTCGTGGCGATGACCGGCGACGGTGTGAACGACGCCCCCGCCCTGCACGAAGCCGACATCGGCATCGCGATGGGTCGCTCCGGCACCGACGTCGCACGGGAGGCGGCCGACCTCGTCCTGCTGGACGACCACTTCGCCAGCATCGTCGCCGGCGTCGAGCACGGGCGAGCCACGTACCTCAACATCCGCCGCTTCCTGACCTACCACCTCACCGACAACGTCGCCGAGGTGACCCCGTTCCTCGTCTGGGCCCTCAGCGCCGGTCGCATCCCACTCGCCCTGGGCGTCCTGCAGATCCTCGTGCTCGACCTGGGGACCGACACGCTCTCGGCCGTCGCCCTCGGTGCGGAGCCTCCGTCGGCGCACGTGCTCGACCGACCGCCGGTGCGCGGCCGGCTGCTCGACGCCACCGTCGCCCGCCGGGCCTTCGGCCGGATCGGACCGCTCATCGCCCTCTGCACGATGATCGCGTTCCTCGTGTCGTTCGTCGCGGCGGGTTGGCTCCCGGGGGAGGCCTTCCCGGGCGGCGACGTCGCTGCGGCGGCCTCCGGCGCCGCGTTCATGACCGTCGTGCTCGGACAGACGGCGAACTCGTTCTGCTGCCGCAGCACCACCCGATGGCCCGGCGCGCTCGGCTGGACGACCAACCGGCTGCTCGTCTGGACCGCGACGATCGAGCTCGGGTTCTCGCTCCTCGTGCTCTTCGTCACGCCGATCGCCCGCGAGCTCGGCCACGCCAACCCGCCGCTCGCCGGCTGGCTCGTCGCGCTCGTGACGCCGCTGCTCGTCCTCGCCGTCGACGCGCTCTGGAAGCACCGGATCCGCACCAGCGGGGCGCGCCAGCGAGCCCCGCTTGCCTAGGGTCCAGCCCATGACGAGCGGCCTGCGCTACGAGGTGGACGGCGACGTCGGCATCATCACCCTGGACCGACCGGAGGCCCGCAACGCCCTCACCTGGGAGCTCTACGACGCTCTCGAGCGCACCGTGCGCGGGGCCCGGGTCCGCTGCCTGGTCATCACCGGCGCGGATCCGGCCTTCTGCGCCGGCGACGACGTGAAGCAGATCCTGAGCCGGTCCGACGAGCTCCCCCAGCGGTCCGACCGGTCGCCGGCGCTGACCCCCGCGGCGGACGCGCTCCTCCACACGGACGTCCCGATCGTGGCCGCCGTGAACGGCGTGGCCGTGGGCTGGGGCATGGAGCTGGCGCTCATGGTCGACATCCGGGTGGCCTCGGAGCGAGCCCGCTTCGGGGAGCTGTTCGTGAAGCGGGGCCTCGTCTCCGACGTGCCCGGCATCGGGCGGCTGGCCCAGCTCGTGGGTCGCGAGGCGGCAGCCGAGCTGCTCTTCACCGGGCGGATCGTGGACGCCGAGGAGGCGGCGCGCCTGCGGCTCGTGTCCCGGGTGGTGCCCCACGAGGCGCTGCTGCCGACCGCGCTGGACCTGGCCCGCCAGATTGCGGCGAACCCGCCGCTGGCGGTCGCCCGCCTCAAGGAGGGCCTGCGCCGGGCCCTCGACCCGGACTGGCACGACCTCGGGGCCTGGGTGACCAGCACCCTGCTGGAGCTGTTCCGGACCGAGGACCACCGCGAGGGCGTGGCGGCCTTCCTCGAGAAGCGCGACCCGGTCTACCGGGGCCGCTGAGCGTCAGCCGCCCGGCCAGGCCACCTGCTGCCGGCCCGACTGCTTGGCGACGTAGAGGGCGGCGTCGGCGCGGCGCACGAGGTCCTCGACGGTCTCCTCCCCGGACTCGGTGATCGCGACCCCGATGCTGGAGCGGAGCGGGATCGCCGTGCCGTCGTCGAGGACCGCCGTGGCGCGGTTGATCGCGTGGAGCAGCCGGTCGGCCGCCGACCGCACCTGCGCCCTGCCGGGCTCGCCCAGCGGGACGGGGCCGGCCACGAGGTACTCGTCGCCCCCGAGGCGGGCCACGATGTCGCCCTTGCGGGTCGAGGTGCGGAGCACGTCGGCGGCCTTGCGGATGACCTCGTCGCCGGCGGCGTGCCCGTAGGTGTCGTTGACGGCCTTCAGCCCGTCGAGGTCGATGTAGAGCACCATGAGGGCGACCCCGTTGCGGCGCACCCGTGCCAGGTCCCGCTCGAGCGCCTCGAACGCGGCTCGGCGGTTGAGGAGCCCGGTGAGCCCGTCGTGGGTGGCGAGCTCCAGCAGCTCCAGGCGTCGCTGCTCGGCCTCGCGGACGGACTCGCGCAGCCGATCGAGCGCGTCCTGCAGCGCCTGACCGGTCCGGCCGGGCAGCGGCTCGGCCAGCACCGGGGAGTCCGGCTCCTCGGCCAGGGCCACGGCGTGGCGCTCGACCGCCTCGAGCGTGGCCGCCATGTCGTTGAACGCGGCGACGCTAGCGGCGATCTCCCTCGAGCCGCGCGGCACGAGCGGCGGCAGGTCGAACTGGCCGGCCTCGATGGTCCGAGCGGCCCGCTCGAGGTCCGCGGCAGCGCCCCGCAGCGCCCGCGCCACCGCGGCGACGGTGATCACCGCGAGCGCCACGGCGGCGAAGGTCCCCACCACCCACCGGATCACGACCCGGGTCTCGGCGGCGACGGCGGCCGCGGCCGAGGCCTCGAGGTCGGCGGCGGCGGCCTGCAGGACGTCGATCGTCCGGGTGGCCCACGCCAGCCCGTCGGTCAGCACCTCGACGATCTCCTCCGGCGACATCGACGGCACCGACTCCGCACCCAGGCCGATGGCGACCGCCGAGCCCATCAGGTCCTCGAGGCGAGCGATCCGGGGATCCTCCTCGCGGGCCTCCCACGCCTCGCTGGCGCGCGGCCCGAAGCCGGCTCGGGCCCGGTCGAAGGCGTCCTCGGCGAGGGCGGTCTCCCGGATGAGCCCGACGAGGTCCTCCTGGAGGGTGCGGGGGTCCCCGCCGGCCCGGATCCCGAGCGCGTGTCCCACCCGTGCGCTGGCGTGGCTGACCCCGTCTGCGGTGTCGCGCAGCGCCGCGAGCCGGGCCCGGGACCGCTCGGACATCGGCCGCCGGCCGGCGGCGTCCTCGATCCCACCGTCGATGGCCCGGATCTCCTCGTCGACCAGCGCCTCCAGCTCGGCGAAGGACCGGTCCACCTGACCCACGGTCGCCCGCTCGGCGTCGACGTCGGCCCGCAGCTCGCGCAGCAGGTCGCCTCGTGCCACCAGTCCGGTCAGCGGACGCCGGGCCAGCGCGTCGTCGAGCCGGGACCGGGCCGCGGCCAGGGCCTCCTCGTGGGACCCGTCGAGCCCGAGTCCGCTCGGGTCGACGTCGAGCTGGCGGGCCAGGACCACGATCGTGGTGTAGGTCTCCTCCTCGGCCAGCGCGGCCCGGACCTCGACCACGGCCAGGAGGTCCTGGGCGGCCCGCTGCTGGTCCAGCGAGGCGTCCCGGTGATCCCATCGGGTGACCACCTCGTGACCGGCGATCGCCACGATGCCCACCAGCGGGACGACCACCGCGACGAGCGCGACCACCCACAGCGGCATCCGCGTCAGAGCGCTCGAGCGTCCGTCGTGATCCCCCACCCACGAATCATGCCCCACGCCCTCTCCGCGAGGCGGCGCCCGGTCAGGGGTGGCACGATGCCGGGATGGCCCTGCCCGACGCGATCCCGGCTGCCACCGTCGTCCTGCTCCGCGACGGTCACGAGGGGCTCGAGACGCTGATGCTCCACCGGTCCTCCCAGGTGGCCTTCGGCGGCATGTGGGTCTTCCCGGGCGGCCGGGTGGACCCGGACGACCACCGCCCCGACGACGTGGGCGACCTGGCGCCCGCTCGGCGGGCTGCTGCCCGGGAGGCGGCCGAGGAGTGCGGCCTCCTCGTCGAGCCGGACGCGCTCGTTCCGCTGTCGCACTGGACACCGCCCGCGATGACCCCTCGCCGCTACGCGACGTGGTTCTTCGTGGCCCGAGCCGGCGACGGCGACGTGCTGATCGACGGTGGGGAGATCCACGACCACGCGTGGCTGTCTCCGGGCGAGGTGCTCCGGCGTCGCGACCGTGGCGAGGTGGATCTGGCGCCGCCCACCTACGTCACCCTGGCGGACCTCGACGCGCACGCCGACGTCGACGCCGTGCTGGCCGACGCGGCCCGCCGCCAGCCGCCCCCGCGCTACGAGACCCGGTGGGCGTCGGTGGAGGGCGGGGCCGTCGCCCTCTGGGGCGGCGACGCCGGCTACGACACGGAGGATCCGCTGGCCCCCGGCCCCCGCCACCGCCTCTGGATGCTCGCCGACGGGTGGCGGTACGAGCGCTCCTAGCGGGCTGCGGCTCGAGCCACCCAGGCGTCGATGAGCGTGCGGGCGATGGACAGCGGCGGAGGGATCGTCGGCAGGTCGTCGGGGCGGAACCACCGGGCGTCGACGAGCTCGCGCTCGTCGATCGAGATCTCCCCGTCCCCGTAGCGGGCCTCGAACCCGATCATCAGCGAGTGCGGGAACGGCCACGGCTGGCTGCCGGCGTAGCGCACCTCGGCCAGGGTGATCCCCACCTCCTCCAGGACCTCTCGGTGCACGGCGTCCTCGAGGGTCTCCCCCGGCTCGACGAACCCGGCGAGGCAGCTGTACATCGGCACCGGGAAGGTGCGGCCCCGGGCCAGCAGGGCGGCGCCGTCGTCGCGCTCGACGAGGGCGATGACCGCCGGCGCCAGGCGGGGGAACGCCAGCAGGCCGCACTCGGGGCAGCGCCGGGCCCGCTCCCTGGGCGCTGGCTCGGTCGGGGTGGCGCAGCGCCCGCAGAAGCGGTGGGTGCGCTCCCACTCGACGAGCTGCACCGCCCGCCCGGCGAGGCTCCAGCGGAGCTCGTCGACTCGCCCGTGCAGCGCCATGAGGGGCAGGAGCGAGTCCAGCAGGTCGGTGTCGCCGACCAGGTCCGGCACGTCGTCGCCGTCGAGGTCGACGGCGAAGCAGGCGGCGCCGTCCAGGGTGCCGAGCACCAGCCGAGGTGCGCCCGGCGCGACCTCGTCCGGGTGCTGCTCCACGAGCGCCACGGTCCCGCCTCGGACGACCACGGTGAGGGCGTCGCTCCAGTCGTCGGGGAGGTCGAGCACGGGCTGGAAGCGGGGGCGGCGGTCGCTCACGACGCCCACTCTGGCACGCGACCGCCGCGGCTCAGGTGACGACGCCGCTCGGCTCGACGAGCTCGCCGGGGCGCCGGCTGTCGCGCACGACGAGCACCACCCCCGTCGCGATGAGCGCGGCGGCCGGCCACGCGGCGGCGGGCGGGACCTCGTCGAAGACGAGCCACGCCAGGACGGAGGCGCCGAGGATCTCGAAGAGGATGGCCACGGACACGATCGTGGGGCTGATCGTGCGCAGTACCCGGTTGACGAGGGTGTGGCCGAGCAGCTGGGGGCCGGCGACGAGCCCGACGATGGCCAGCCAGGTGGCACCGTCGTAGCCCCACAGGTCCTGGCGGCTGACGACGCACACGGCGAGGAGCGCGGCGGCGGCGGTGCCGTAGCAGGACAGGGTGTGGGCAGCGGTGCTCAGCGTCTGGCGGACCTGGGCGCCGACCGTGACGTAGGCGGCGGCGAGGATGCCGCCGGCGAGGGCGAGGAGGTCGCCGAAGAGGGCTCGGGCCGAGATCGTGAGGTCGACGCCGGTGAGGGCGAGCGCGCCGGCGAAGGCCACGGCGATGCCGGCGACGGTGCCGCGACCGACGTGCTCGCCTCGCCGGCGAGCGATGAGCGCGGCCCACACGGGCTGGGTGGCGACCAGCGCCACCGAGGAGGCCACGGAGGTGAAGGAGAGGCTCGGGACCCAGGTGGCGAAGTGGCCGGCGAGCAGCAGCCCCGAGCGCCGGCTGAGCCGCCGCTCGTCGAGGGACCGCGCCCGCCACCCCGCCCGCTCGCCGGCCCGCAGCAGCACCCACGCCCCCGTGGCCGGCAGCGCCAGCAGGTTCCGCCACAGCGCGATCGCCAGCGTCGGCGCCGCCGCCGCGCGGATCAGCGGCGCCGACGACGACACCGCCACCACCGCCACCCCGAGCAGCACGAGGTCGACGATGGACGCACGACGAGGCACCGCCAGATCCTCCCAGACCCCCGCGCCCCGTCCCCCACCCGAGGCAATGCGTCCCGCCTCGACGACGTCGAGGCAATCCATCCCGCATGTGGGACGCATTGCCTCGGGCGCCTGGGCGTGGGATCTATTGCCTCGCGACGCGCCGCTGGTCGAGGGGGAAGCGTCAGACGTCGAGGAAGCGGCTGACGGCGACGGCGGAGCCGATGGCGCCGATGGCCACGGCGATGCCGACCACGAGCAGGTTCGTGGTGAGCAGGTTGGCGTCGGTGACGACGAAGCCCTGGAAGATGGGCAGCACCCGGTCCTCGGAGAGCTCGTCGATGAACGGCCGGACGAGGAAGGTCATGAAGCCGACGGCCACGGCCGCGCCGAGCAGCGCCTGGATGATGCCCTCGACGATGAACGGCACCCGGATGAACCAGTTCGTGGCGCCGACGAGCTTCATCACCTCGATCTCGCGCCGGCGGGCGAACATCGCCACCCGGATCGTGTTGAAGATGAGCATGAAGGCGGCGACGAGGAGGAGCACCGCGGCGGCCAGGAAGCGCACGCCGATCTTGTTGAACGTCTCCTGGATGCGCTGCACCACCTCGAAGGCGAACACCACCTCGTAGACGCCCGGCTTGGCGGCGAAGGTGTCGCCGAGCGCCTGCACGACGGCCGGGTCCTTGGTGACGGGGGCGACCCGGAACGACGGCGGGAGGATCTCCGGGGAGACGGTCTCGACGAGCTGGGGCGAGTTGGCGAAGAGCCGCTTGAACTCCTCGTAGGTCGCGTCCTGGTCGACGAAGGTGGCCTCCCGAACCTCGGGGTTCTCGTCGAGCGCCCGTTCGATCGACGCCTTCTGGTCCTCGGTGATCGTGGGCTGCAGGTAGACGATGAACTCGATGCCGCCCTTGAAGCGGTCGTTGGCGTTCTCGACGCCCTCGCGCAGCAGGAGCGCCGAACCGAAGAGGGTGAGGGACACGACGACGGTGAGCACGGACGCCAGCGTGAGCGTGACGTTCCGGAACAGGTTGCTCGCCGTCTCGCGGGCGACGTAGTCGATCTTGATGGCCATGTCAGCGGCGCCTGCGGGTCACTCGTAGACGCCGCGGCTCTGGTCGCGGATGATCGAGCCCCGGTCGAGCTCGATGACGCGCCGGCGCATGGTGTCGACGATGGAGCGGTCGTGGGTGGCCATGACCACCGTGGTCCCGGTGCGGTTGATCCGGTCGAGGAGCCGCATGATGCCCACGGAGGTGGCCGGGTCGAGGTTGCCGGTGGGCTCGTCGGCCAGGAGGATGAGCGGCCGGTTGACGAAGGCCCGAGCGATGGAGACGCGCTGCTGCTCGCCGCCGGAGAGCTCGTTGGGGAAGTTGCTCATCTTCTTGCCGAGCCCGACGAGCTCGAGGATGGCCGGGACCTGGGTCTTGACGACGTGGCGGGGCCGGCCGATGACCTCGAGGGCGAAGGCGACGTTCTCGTAGACGGTCTTGTTCGCCAGCAGCTTGAAGTCCTGGAAGATGCTGCCGATGTTGCGGCGCAGGTGCGGGACCTTCCAGGACGGCAGGGCGCCGATGTCCTTGCCGGCGACGTAGATCTTCCCCTGCTCGGGGTGCTCCTCCCGGTTGATGAGCCGGAGGAACGTGGACTTGCCGGACCCGGAGGCGCCCACGAGGAAGACGAACTCACCGCGGTTGATCTCGAGGGAGGCGTTGCGCAGTGCGACGACCTCGCCCTTGTAGGTCTTGGTGACGTTCTCGAGCTTGATCATGGAAGGGGACGAGGGTACCAGCGACCCTCACCGCGCCCGCGTCACCCCTGGGGAGGGGCGGCCCCGCTCGGGGCCCGGGAATGTTGCGATCAAGTTACGACGTGGCGGCGGCGCGGCGCCATTGCAGGTACGCCTCCATGAACGGGTCGAGGTCCCCGTCGAGCACCGCCTGGACGTTGCCCACCTCGTAGTCGGTGCGCAGGTCCTTCACCATCTGGTACGGCTGCATGACGTAGCTGCGGATCTGACTGCCGAAGCCCACCCGCTGCTGCTCGCCCCGGATGCCGGCCAGCTCGGCCTCGCGCTTCTGGCGCTCGAGGTCGGCCAGCTTGGCCTTCAGCATGGCCATCGCCCGGTCCCGGTTCTGGAACTGGGACCGCTCGACCTGGCAGGACACCACGATGCCGGTCGGCAGGTGGGTGAGCCGCACCGCCGAGGACGTCTTGTTGACATGCTGACCGCCGGCGCCCGACGCCCGGAACACGTCCATCTTGATGTCCGACTCGTCGATCTCGACGTCCGTGTCGGCCTCGTCCAGGACGGGCACGACGTCGAGGGCGGCGAACGCGGTCTGGCGCTTGCCCTGGGCGTTGAACGGGCTGATCCGCACGAGGCGGTGCACGCCCCGCTCGGCCTGCAGGTACCCGTAGGCGTAGCGGCCCTTGACGATGAACTCGACCGAGGACAGGCCGGCCTCGGAGCCGGGGGTGGACCCCTCCTCCTCCACCTCGAAGCCTCGGCGCTCGGCCCAGCGGACGTACATCCGGTAGAGCATCTCGGCCCAGTCCTGGGCGTCGGCGCCGCCCTCGCCCGAGGTGATCGTGCACAGCGCGTCGCGCTCGTCGTAGTCGCCGGTGAACATCGACCGCAGCTCGAGGCCCCGCAGCTCTCGGTCGAGCGCGGCCAGCCCCTCCTCGATCTCGGGCTCGAGCGACTCGTCGCCCTCCTCGCGGGCCAGCTCGTGGAGCGTCTCGAGGTCCTCCAGCTGCTGGACGAGGCGCTCGTGCTGCTCGAGGTCGTCGACGACAGCGGCCAGCTCGGCCGTGACGCGCTTGGCCACCTCCGGGTCGTCCCAGAGGTCGGGACGGGAGGCCTCGGTCTCGAGCAGGGGACGGCGGGCCCGCAGCTCCTCGACCTTCAGGTACGTCTCGGCGTCGTCGATGCGCCGGCGGGCCTCCGCCAGCTGGTCGGAGAAGTCGCGCATCTCAGGACCGGCCGTGGCAGAGCTTGTACTTCTTGCCGCTCCCGCACGGGCACGGCGCGTTGCGGGGGGTCTTCTCCCACTCGGAGTTCACCTTGGGCTGCATCGTGGCCGTCTTCGCGCCAGCAGCCGGGGCGGCGGCGCCGGCGCCGGCGGCCCGGGCGACGCTCGAGCCGCCGCCGGCGGGGTCCTCGGGCGCGGAGTACTGCACGTTCGAGACGGCCGGCTCCGTGTCGGCGCCCTTCAGGACCGACGCCGCCGGCGTGGGGGCCTCCCCCACCGCGGGCGGCTGCTGGACCTGGACCTGGACGTGCATCACGTAGCGCACGAGGTCGGTGGCGATGCCCTTCATGAGCATCCCGAACATCTCGTAGCCCTCACGCTGCCACTCGGTGAGCGGGTCCTTCTGGCCCATCGCGCGGAGGTTGATGCCCTCCTGGAGGTAGTCCATCTCCTGGAGGTGCTCCCGCCAGCGCGTGTCGATGATGCGCAGCATCACCTGGCGCTCGACCTGGCGCATCACCTCGGGCGTGAGCTCGGCCTCGCGCCGCTCGTAGTGGGTGATGGCGTCGTCGACGAGGAGCTCGTAGAGCTCGTCGGTGGTCTGCGCGGCCGCCAGCTGCTCCCGGGTGAGCGTGCTCGGCCAGTAGGTCTGCACCTCGTTGTGGAGCCCGTCGAGGTCCCACTCCTCGGGGATGTCGGCCACGCAGTACGTGCTGACGAGCGCCTCGACGGCCTCGGGGAGGTGCTCCTCGAGGATCTTCTGGCGGAGGTCGGCCTGGTCGAGGATCTGGTCGCGCAGCGCGTAGATGACCTTGCGCTGCGCGTTCATGACCTCGTCGTACTTGAGGACGTTCTTGCGGATCTCCGCGTTCTTCTGCTCGACGGTCGTCTGGGCCCGCTCGATCGCCTTGGTGACCATCTTCGCCTCGAGCGGCACGTCGTCGGGCAGGGCCCGGCCCATGACCCAGTTGATGGCGCCGGTGGCGAACAGGCGCATCAGGTCGTCCTCGAGGGACAGGTAGAAGCGGCTCTCGCCCGGGTCGCCCTGGCGGCCGGCACGGCCCCGGAGCTGGTTGTCGATGCGGCGGGAGTCGTGGCGCTCGGTGCCGAGCACGTAGAGGCCGCCGAGCTCGCGGACCTTCTCCCCCTCGGCCCGGGTCTCCACCTCGTAGCGGGCGATCAGCTCCTGGAGGCGCTCCTGGGCCTCCTCGCTGTCGGGGTCGATGCCCTCGGCGCGCAGGTCCCGCTTGGCGAGGATCTCCGGGTTGCCGCCGAGGAGGATGTCGACGCCTCGACCGGCCATGTTCGTGGCGACGGTGACGGCGTGGAGCCGGCCCGCCTGGGCGACGATCTCCGCCTCACGGGCGTGCTGCTTGGCGTTCAGCACCTCGTGGGGGATGCCCCGCTTGTCGAGCAGGCGGGACAGCTTCTCGGACTTCTCCACCGAGATCGTGCCGACGAGCACGGGCTGACCCCGCTCGTAGCGCTCGGCGATGTCCTCGACCACGGCCTCGAACTTGGCGTCCTCGGTCTTGTAGATGAGGTCCGGGTGGTCGATCCGGATGACCGGCCGGTTGGTGGGGACCGGGACGACCTGCAGGTCGTACGTGTTGGCCAGCTCGGCCGCCTCCGTGGAGGCGGTGCCGGTCATGCCGGCCAGCTTGTCGTACATCCGGAAGTAGTTCTGGAGGGTGATCGTGGCGAGGGTCTGGTTCTCCTCCTTGATCCGCACCCCCTCCTTGGCCTCGATGGCCTGGTGGAGGCCCTCGGACCAGCGCCGCCCCTCGAGGATGCGGCCGGTGAACTCGTCGACGATCTTCACCTCGCCGTCGGCGACGATGTAGTCCTTGTCCCGCTTGAACAGCTCCTTGGCCCGCAGCGCGGCCTGGAGCTGGTGGACGAGGTTCTGGGCGACGCCGTCGTAGAGGTTCTCGATGCCGAGGGCGGCCTCGACCTTCTCGATGCCGGCCTCGGTGGGCGAGACGGTGCGCTTCTGCTCGTCGACCTCGTAGTCCTCGTCGCGGCGCAGGCCCCGCACGATGGAGGCGAACCGGTAGTAGAGCTGCGCGGCGTCGGCCACGCGCCCGGAGATGATGAGCGGGGTGCGGGCCTCGTCGATGAGGATCGAGTCGACCTCGTCGACGATCGCGTAGTTGAAGCCGCGCTGGACCTGCCGCTCCCGCGACATCGCCATGTTGTCGCGGAGGTAGTCGAAGCCGAACTCGTTGTTCGTGCCGTAGGTGATGTCGCAGGCGTACTGCGCCCGCTTGTAGGCGGGGTCGTTCTCGCCGGGGACGATCAGCCCCACGCTGAGGCCGAGCCAGCGGTGGAGGCGGCCCATCCACTCGGCGTCGCGGCGGGCCAGGTAGTCGTTGACGGTGACGAGGTGCGTGCCCTTGCCGGACAGGCCGTTCAGGTACGCGGGCAGGGTGGAGACGAGCGTCTTGCCCTCACCGGTCTTCATCTCGGCGACCCAGCCGAAGTGAAGGGCGGCGCCGCCGATCAGCTGCACGTCGTAGTGGCGCTGGCCGAGGACCCGCTTTGCGCCCTCCCGCACCACGGCGAACGCCTCGATGAGGAGGTCGTCGAGGTCCTCGCCGTTGGCCAGGCGCTGGCGGAACTCGCCGGTCTTGGCCTGGAGCGCGCTGTCGGACAGCTTCTCCATCTCCGGCTCGAGGGCGCCGATGTCGGGCACCAGCGCCTGAAGGGCCTTCAGCTTCTTGCCCTCGCCGGAGCGGAGGATCCTGTCGAAGATTCCCATGCGATCGACCAGCCTACCGGGCTGGTCCGGGGTGCCCCGCTCGGGGCGGGGCTCAGCGGATGTCGAGGAGCTTCTCCCGGACGGCGTAGACGACGGCCTCCATCCGGGAGTGCAGGTGCAGCTTCTCCAGGATGTTGCGGACGTGGTTCTTCACCGTGTTCTCGGAGATGTACAGCTCGCCGGCGATGTCCCGGTTGGTGAGGCCCTGAGCGACCAGCTTGAGGACCTCGAGCTCCCGGTCGGTGAGCCGGGGCGTGGGCACGGACTGGCGCTCGTCGGCCTTCTTGGAGAGGTTCGTGAACTCGGTGAGCAGCTTGGAGGCCATCGACGGGGAGATGAGGCTCTGCCCGTTGACGACGGCCCGGATGGCGCTCGCCACCTCCTCGATCGAGATCTCCTTCAGGAGGTACCCGTTGGCCCCGGCCTTGATGGCGTCGTAGAGGTCGTCCTCCTCGTCGCTGACGGTGAGCATGAGGATCTTGGCGGTGGGGACCCGCTCGGCGATGGCCCGGGTCGCCTCGATGCCGCTCAGCCGGGGCATCCGGACGTCCATCAGGACGACGTCGGGCGCGAGCTCCTCGGCCTTGGCGACCGCGTCGGCGCCGTCCTCCGCCTCCCCGACGACCTCGACGCCCTCTTCGGACTCGAGCACCATGGTGAGGCCGCGCCGGAAGAGCGCGTGGTCGTCGCAGATCAGCACTCGGATGGCGTCGCCGGCTGCCTCGGTGCCGTTGGCCGGCGTCTCGACCATGTCCCTCCTCCGTCGACCGTCGCCCGCAAGGCCGAACTAGTCCGTTCAGCGTAGCCCGCGACCGGCACGCTCTGTGACGGAACCCACCCCCCGCGTGATCACCGGCGCCCGCTCGGCCTGGGCGAGGACCACGGCCTCCACGGTGGCCGCCCCCGCGGCCCGCAGGGCCCGGGCGGCGGCGGTGAGCGTGGCCCCGGTGGTGGCGACGTCGTCCACCAGGACGACCCGGGGCGGGACTCGGCGACGGGCCTCGAACGCTGGTGCGGCCCAGCGGCCGGACCGGCCTCGCCCGACCTGGGCGGTGCCCGGTGCCCGGCGCAGCAGCGGCGCCGCCGGGAGCCGCCAGCGACGGGCCAGCGCCCGGGCGAGCAGCTCCGCCTGGTCGAAGCCCCGGGCCCGGGCCCGCTCGGGGGTGGTGGGCGCCCAGGTGACCACGGCACCGGGCGGGGGTGCCACGAGCTCGGACAGCGCTGCGGCCAGCGGGGCCACGAGGGATCGCCGCTGCCCGTTCTTGAGCCGGGTGACGAGGGGCCGGGCGAGGTGGTAGTCGACGAGCGCCCGGCAGGCGTCGAGCTGGTGCGGCGGCGGCACCGCCTCGGCGCGGACGGCGGCCAGGCAGGGCGCGCACACCGGCGAGCCGGCCGCCCCGCAGAGCACGCAGTCCTCAGGCCCGAGCAGCACGGTCCGCACGCTACGGGCGCGCGCTGACAGCCCTGCGGCGGTCAACCAGGTCCCGCGCTCGGGCGTCTGTCGGGGTGATGATGGCGTCCATCGCCGCCGACCGCACCGACGAGCCCGCGCCCGAGGGCGCCGTGCCCGACCAGGGCGCCCTCGAGGCCGCCTTCGAGGCGCACTACCGGTCGCTGGTGCGGCTGGCGTCGCTGCTCCTCGACGACGTCGCCACCTGCGAAGAGGTGGTGCAGGACGCGTTCGTGCAGGTCTGGCGGCGCCCGCCGGTGCTCCACGACGAGTCCCGCCTCGCCGCCTACCTGCGCAGCGCGGTCTTGAACGGGGCCCGCTCCCAGCTACGACGGCGAGGGGTCCGACGCCGCCACCTGCGATCGGTGGGCCCGGCGCCGACGGAGCCGGCGGCCGAGGCGACGGCGCTGGCCGGCGACGCCGACGATGCGGTGCTGCGAGCCCTGCGCGCCCTCCCCGCCCGCCAGCGGGAGGTCCTCGCGCTGCGGTACTACCTCGACCTCTCCGAGGCCGAGATCGCCGCGACGCTCGGCGTGTCGCCGGGCTCCGTGAAGACGCACGCGCACCGGGGCCTGCGCGCCCTGGCCGAGGCGCTGGAGGGCCACCAGTGACCGTCGAAGATCGCCTCCGGGCCGCCATCCACCGCCGGACCAGCAGCGTCGAGCCCTCACCCGACGCCCGAGCACGACTCGAGGAGAAGCTCATGCAGACCCAGACCGACCTGAACCGCAAGCGCTGGCTGATCGGGCTCGGCGCGGCAGCCGCCGTGGTGGCGATCGTCGTCGGCGTGGTGGCGCTCACCGGCGACGACGACGACCGGGTGGACGTGGCCGACACGTCGACGAGCGAGACCACGGCGTCGACCGAGGCGACGACCACCACCGAGGCGACGACGACCACCGCCGAGGAGGCGTTCCGGGTGGTGGACCCGGCCCCGGTCGTCTTCCCGGACCCGACGACCTCGCAGCGCTTCGACGACCCCATCACGCTCGTCGCCAGCTTCGCCCGGGACTACGTGGGGATGACCGACCCGGTGATCGGCGACCTCCTGCAGGGGGACAGCCGCTCCGGCGAGGTCGAGGTCCGCGGGTTCCCGGAGGGCGCGCCGACGACCGTGCTCGTGCGCCAGCTGGAGGACGACCACTGGTTCGTGATCGGGGCCACCACCGAGTCCATCCAGCCGGCCACGCCCGAGCCGGGCGCCACGGTCACCTCCCCGATCCCGCTGACCGGGCAGGCCTACGCCTTCGAGGGCACCGTGCAGGTCGAGCTGCGGGTGGACGGCGCCGGCACCGTGGCCAGCACGTTCGTGACCGGGCGCGGCGACGGGATCCTCGGCGACTACGAGGGCGAGCTCGCCTACGACCCGCAGCCGCCGGGCACCTACGCCACGATCCTGTACCTCAGCGAGGGCGGCGAGGACTTCGCGCCGATCCTGTTCGCCGCCACCCGGGTCCAGCTCGGCTGAGCCGCCGTCGGGCGGTCGGCCCCGGCGTCCGACCGCCCGCAGGGCGCTGGCCCGACCCCCGTGACCGAATCCGCCGGCGGTCGCAGGGCATGATCTCCGCCATCGACCTGCCCTCCTTCTCCGACGCCCCTCCGCCGCTGACCGCCTCGTCACCGGACCTCCCGCCGTTCGCGGCGTTCGGCGAGCTCTCGGTGCTGCACCGACCGGTGACCTCGATCGTCAACCCCGCCGGGATCTCCATCGGCGGCTTCGTGTCGATCGGCTCCGGCGCCGTCATCGAGGCGCTCGTGCCCGAGCGGGGCGTGACCGTCGAGATCCACGACGGCGCCTACATCGGCCACGGGCTGCGCCTGACCGCCGTGGGCGGGGTGGTCATCGAGGAGGAGGCGATGCTGGCCGACGGCTGCTACGTCTCCGACACCAACCACGTGTACGAGGACGTGTCCCAGCCCATCAAGCGCCAGGGCCTGCGGGACGGCCGGCGGGTGGTGATCGGCCGGGGCGCGTGGCTGGGCATCGGCGCCGTCGTGTGCGGCGACGTCCGCATCGGCGAGAACGCCGTGGTCGGCGCCCGCAGCGTCGTCACCACGGACGTGCCCGACCGCTGCGTCGTCGCCGGCAACCCGGCCCGGATCGTCCGGCGGTGGGACGGCTCGGACTGGGTGTGGCTGCCGGACGGGGGCGAGCCGCTGCGGTGAGGCGACTGCTGTTCGCCGGCGACTCGATCACCGACTGCGGTCGCACCTTCTTCGACCCGGACGTGGCCGCCGGTCACCTGGGCGACGGCTGGGTGCGGCTCCTGGCGGCGCTGCTCGGCCGACGCTTCCCGGGCGCCCACGAGGTGCTCAACGCCGGCGTGTCCGGCGACCGGGTGGCGGATCTGCTGGCCCGCTGGGACCGCGACGTCGTGGCCTTCGCGCCGCAGGTCCTCACGGTGCTCGTCGGCATCAACGACAGCCTGCTGGCCCCGCGGACCCCCGACGCCGCCCTCGACCGGGCCTTCCGGTCGCTGCTGGCGAGGGTCCCGGCCAGCGTCGAGGTGCTGGTGGTGGCCGAGCCCTTCGTCGTCCCCGTCGACGCCGACGCCGAGGCGCGGCGCGCCTCGGCGCTCCCCCACCGGTCGATCATCCGCCGGGCGGCCGAGGAGGCCGGCGCCGTCGTCCTGCCCCTCTGGGACCGCTTCGACGAGGACGCCGCCGGCACCGATCCGGCGTGGTGGTGCGTCGACGGCGTCCACCCCACCCCCGCCGGCCACGCCCTCATCGCCGAGGCCTGGCTGGACGCGATGGCCGACCACCTCCCCTGAAGCACCCTCCCGACGCGAACCTGCACCTGGACTGCGCCGGATCTGCGGCGCTTCAGGTGCAGGTTCGCGAGGTGGGGGCCTAGTACCGGTAGTGGTCGTGCTTGTAGGGGCCGTCCTGGGGGATGCCGAGGTAGTCGGCCTGGTCCTTGGAGAGCTTGGTGAGCTTCACGCCGAGGGCATCGAGGTGGAGGCGGGCGACGCGCTCGTCGAGGACCTTGGGCAGCACGTAGACGCCGAGGGGGTAGTCCTCGGTCTTCGTGAAGAGCTCGATCTGGGCGAGCACCTGGTTGGTGAAGCTCATCGACATCACGAAGCTCGGGTGGCCGGTGGCGTTGCCGAGGTTCAGCAGGCGGCCCTCGGAGAGGACGATGACCGCGTGGCCGTCGGGGAACACGAACTCGTGGACCTGGGGCTTGATCTCGACCTTGCGGACGTCGCTCATGCGGGCGAGGCCGGCCATGTCGATCTCGTTGTCGAAGTGCCCGATGTTGCCGACGATGGCGTTGTGCTTCATCCGGGCCATGTGCTCGGCCGTGATGATGCCCTTGTTGCCGGTGGCGGTGATGAAGATGTCGGCCTTGTCGACGACCTGCTCCAGGGTGGTGACCTCGTAGCCCTCCATCACGGCCTGCAGGGCGCAGATGGGGTCGACCTCGGTGATGATCACCCGGCAGCCCTGGCCCCGCAGCGACTGGGCGCAGCCCTTGCCGACCTCGCCGTAGCCGCACACGACCGCGACCTTGCCGCCGAGCATCACGTCGGTGGCCCGGTTGATGCCGTCGATGAGGCTGTGACGGCAGCCGTAGAGGTTGTCGAACTTCGACTTGGTGACCGAGTCGTTGACGTTGATGGCGGGGAACAGCAGCTGGCCGCTCTCGAACATCTGGTAGAGGCGGTGGACGCCGGTGGTGGTCTCCTCGGTGACGCCCTTGATGCCGGCGGCGATGGCCGTCCAGCGGTTGGGGTCCTCGGCCAGGGAGCGGCGGAGGAGGTCGAGCACGACCTTCCACTCCTCGGCGTCGTCCTCACTCGCCTCGGGCACGGCCCCGGCCTTCTCGTACTCGACGCCCTTGTGGACGAGGAGCGTGGCGTCGCCGCCGTCGTCGAGGATCATGTTGGGCCCACCGCCGTCAGGCCAGCGCAGGGCCTGCTCGGTGCACCACCAGTACTCCTCGAGCGTCTCGCCCTTCCACGCGAAGACCGGGACGCCGCGGGGGTCGTCGACGGTGCCCTCAGGACCGACGGCGACGGCCGCGGCAGCGTGGTCCTGGGTGGAGAAGATGTTGCAGGAGACCCAGCGGACCTGCGCCCCGAGCGCGGTGAGCGTCTCGATGAGCACGGCCGTCTGGATCGTCATGTGCAGCGAGCCGGTGATGCGCGCGCCCTTGAGCGGCTGGGCGTCGGCGTACTCGGCCCGCAGCGCCATGAGGCCGGGCATCTCGACCTCGGCGAGCTCGATCTCCTTGCGGCCCCAGGGGGCGAGGGACAGATCGGCGACCTTGAAGTCCTGATCAGGGGTCATGGGTTCCTCCGTGGGGGCGCGCCGAAGCGGTCGGCACACGCGGGTTGGGGGGGGATGGCTTGTCGTCTCGAGCTGGCTGCAGCCGCAGCACCCTGATCAGCCCGGCCGGCGAGCCTACCGGGGGTCAGCGGGCGAGCGCAGCCTTGAGGTCGTCGAGGATCGGGATCGGCCCGGGGTCGACGCCGGCGTCGACGGCGAGGTGCAGGGAGACGAAGTCGCCCTGGATGATGAGGTCGAACAGCTGGGCGAGCGCGTTGTCGCCGGCCGCCCGGATGTCGACGACGGTGTGCATGACCTCGTCGATGGCGTCGAAGGTGAGCTCGAAGCGCCGGGCGTTCTGGGGGTGCTCGTAGTCGTGGCGGAAGCGGACGACGCTCATCGTCTGGCGGGTGACGTCGCCGTGCTGGCCCCAGCCGCAGATCTCGTTGTGGCACAGCTCGGGCACGGTGGCGTGGAAGGCGGGGGCCTTGGCGTTCTCGTTGACCTGGCACTTGAACCGGTAGGCCGCCACCTCGCCGGGGGCGTCGGCGCCGTAGGCGATCGGGATGGTCCGGTCGATCCGCCGAGCGATGCGCTGGGCCGGCCCACCGTCCTTGATGAGCTCGTCACGGCGACGCCGCAGCTGCGCGACCGCCTCCTCGACGTAGGTCCGACCCCCCGGGTAGAGGCCGACCTGCTCGAGGACCATGAGCACGGGGATGCTCACCGCACCCACCGCCGCTCGGGGCATCGGGATCTCGGGCAGCCGGATGTGGGGGAAGGCCATCGCCTCGGCCAGCTCGCCCAGCGGTCCCCCGGTGGAGAGGATCACCATGTGGGCGCCCGCCTCGACCGCGGCCTGGGTGGCCTCGAGCGTCTCCTCGGTGGCACCCGAGTACGAGATGGCGAAGCAGAGGGTGCCAGGGTCGACGAACGCGGGCGCGGCGTACCCCTTGGACACGACGATCGGCACCGAGCTGAACGGTCCGGCCATCGCGGCGGCGATGTCGCCACCGATGCCGCTGCCGCCCATGCCGAGGACGACGACGTTCTCGATGTCCTCGTGTCGAGGCAGGCCCTCCAGCCCCTCGGCCAGGCGGGCGGCGGCCGCGACCTGGTCGGGCAGGGCGGCGGCGAGGTCGAACATGCCGACCGAGTCCAGGATGTCGCTCACGTCACGCCTCGAAGGTGGGACGGATGCCGTTCGCCTCGGCCTTGGCCAGGAGGCGCTCGTGCTCCTCGTCGGAGACGGTCTCGGCCTCGTCGACGAGCAGGATCGGGATGTCGTCGGTGATCGCGTAGCGCCGCTTCAGCCGCGGGTTGTACAGGCAGTCCTCGTCCTCGAAGTAGAGCAGGGGGCCCTTGTCTTCGGGGCAGGCGAGGATCTCGAGCAGCTGGGGGTCGAGGGCCATGGGATGCGTCTCCTTGCGGTCGCTCAGACGGCGGCCATGAGGGCCTGCACCTCGGCCACGTGGGCGGCACAGGCCTCGGGGTCGGGAGCCTCGAGGTTGAGCCGCAGGAGCGGCTCGGTGTTCGAGGCCCGGAGGTTGAACCACCAGTCGCCCATGTCGACGGTGAGGCCGTCGAGGCGGTCCTGGGCGTCGGCGGGGAAGGCGGCGGCGACGGCCTCGATGACGGCCTGGGGGTCGTCGACGCGGGTGTTGATCTCCCCGGAGGCGGCGTAGCGGTCGAAGGGCTTGCGCAGCACCGAGAGCGACTCGCCGGCCCGGCAGAGCTGCTCGAGCACGACGAGGGCGGCGATGGAGCCGGAGTCCGCCCGGTAGTTGTCGCGGAAGTAGTAGTGCGCCGAGTGCTCGCCCCCGAAGGCGGCACCGGTCTCGGCCATGACGGCCTTGATGTAGCTGTGGCCGACCTTGGTGCGGACCGGGGTCCCGCCTCGCTCGCGGATCACCTCGGGGACCGTCTTCGAGCAGATGCAGTTGTAGAGGATCGTGGCCCCAGGCTCCTTCTCGAGCACCCCGGCCGCGACGATCGCGGTGGTGACCGAGCCCGACAGCGGCGTCCCGGTCTCGTCGACGAGGAACACCCGATCGGCGTCGCCGTCGAAGGCGAGGCCGACGTCGGCCCCGGTCTCGAGGACCCGAGCCTGCAGGTCCCGGAGGTTCTCGGGCTGGATCGGGTCGGCGGGGTGGTTCGGGAAGGTGCCGTCGAGCTCGGGGTAGAGCAGCTCGAGCTCGAAGGGCAGGCCCTCGAACACCGCGGGGACGACGAGGCCGCCCATGCCGTTCGCGGTGTCGGCGACGACCTTGAGGGGCCGCAGCACGGACGGGTCGACGAACGACCGGACGTGGGCGGCGAAGTCGGCGAGGAGGTCCTGCTCGGTGCGACGGCCTCGCGTGGGGCCGTCGGGGACCCCGGCTGCGGCCATCGCCTTGATCTCCTGGAGCCCGGAGTCGGCGCCGATCGGGCGGGCCCCCGACAGGCACAGCTTCATGCCGTTGTACTGGGCCGGGTTGTGGGAGGCGGTGAGCATCACGGCCGGTGCGTCGAGGGCGCCGGCTGCGTAGTACACGAGGTCGGTGGAGCACAGCCCGAGGTCGACCACGTCGAGGCCCTGGGCCATCACCCCGTCGGCGAACGCCGCGGCCAGGCCGACGCCGCTGGGGCGCATGTCGCGGCCGACGAGGACGCGCTCGGCCCCACCCTCCTGCGCCTGGACGAACCGGGCGAACGCCGCGCCGATGGCCCGGGCGGTCGGCTCATCGAGCTGGTCGGGCGTGGTGCCGCGGATGTCGTAGGCCTTGAAGATCGCGTCGAGATCAGCCATCGGGGTCACCCTACTTGTGGGCCCGGTCGGGGCTCCGGCTGGTCCGGGGCGGGGAGCTCGTACGCGCCGGTGGCCGACCAGTGGCGGATCCGCCACACGTCGCGCAGCACCCGCAGGCCGTCGCGCAGGGCGTGCACGGTGGACCGGTCGGTGCCCTCGAGCCGGACGGGCACGTCGGTGAGGCTGAGCTCGTGGCGCTCGACGAGGTGGAGCACCTCGATGTCGAACGCGAACCCGTCGATGCGCCCGAGGCCGAAGACGAGACGGGCGGCGTCGGAGCGGAACGCCTTGAGGCCGCACTGGGTGTCGTGGGGGTGGCTGAGCAGGACGGCGGTGCTGACGAGGTTGATGAGCCGGCTCCCGAGGCCCCGCAGCGCGCCGGCGTCGGTCACGGTCGTGGTGTCGGGGTGGCGCCGGTTCCCCACCGCCACGTCCCAGCCGTCCTCGATCGCCGCGATCACCGTGCGGAGCTGATCGGGCGAGTAGGACAGGTCGGCGTCGGTGAACGCGATCGTGCGGCCGCGCGCCGCGAGGACCCCGGAGCGCACGGCGGCCCCCTTCCCCCGGTTGCGCGGGTGGACGACGACCTGGTCGGCGCCGGCGGCAAGGGCTACGTCGGCCGTGCGGTCGGACGAGCCGTCGTCGACCACCACGATCTCGACGCCGCCGTCCTCGTGGAGGTCGGCGAGCTCCGCCCGCACGGCCGCGACGGTGCCGGCGATCCGGTCCTCCTCGTCGAGGGCGGGGATGACGATCGTGGCCCGGCGGTCGCCCGGCGGCGGCGGCCGGTCGATCCGGGCGACGAGGGAGCGGCGCACCGCGCTGAGCAGCACAGCCCGGTAGAGGGCGAGGCGCACGGCGGCAGCGGCGGCGAGCGCCACCCCCTTGGCGGCCACGAGGCCGCCGGCGGTGTCGAACCCGTGGATCGCGTGGAGGGTCCGCAGGACGGCGACGTCGACCAGCCCGGCGACGGCGGCGACCGCGACGAAGGCCGCCGGCATCCGCACCCACCGCACGAACGGGTCGGAGCGGAAGGTCACGGTCCGGTGGAGCACGTAGGACAGGACCGACGCCGCCGCGATCGCGACGACGTCGGCGGCGACGAGCACCCAGCCGAGGCCCTGCCGGAGGACGACGAGGAGGGCGACGTCGAGCACCGTGGGCACCAGCGCCACGATGGCCAGCCGCCGGAGCCGGCCGGTCACGGGGGCGCGAGGGGGCCCGGCGTCGACGGCTCGTCGGCGACCCCGTCGGTCGGCTCGTGCGCTCGCGCCTCGACCCCGGGCCAGGGGCCCGCCGAGCCCGGGGACGCCGAGCGAGCGTGGGCAGCCCCAGCCGTGGCGAGCTCACCCCGGTCGCCCGGGCGCGCCGGGATCGGCACCGGCGGCCGGCGGGCGAGCAGGACGGCGAGGGCGATGCCGAGCGCGGTGAGCAGGTAGGCGACCCACTCGACCGGTTCGCGCCCGTAGGTGAGCTCGACCTCCGTGCTGGTGGGGATCACCACCATGTGGTTGGGGGCCACCCGGTAGGGGCCCTCGGCGCCCCGGACCCGCCAGTTCGGGAAGTAGGACACCTTGACGAGCACCGGGGTGCCCGGCTCGTCCACGGTGAAGGAGATGCGGTCGGTGCCGGCCTCGACGTCGGACACGGTGACCGGCGGCAGGGGCCGGGGCTCCGGTCGGGGGTCGTCGACGTCGACGCGCTGCCACGCCTCCGGACCCGACGACGCGAGGAAGACGTCCCAGCGGGTCGGGTCGGTGTACCAGTCGACCGCGGGCCCCTCGCCGAGGCAGTGGCCGTCAGGGTCCTTGCCGCCGCAGACCCACTCGACCTGGGCGTCGTCGACCCCGTCGAGCACGGCGGGCTCGTTGGCCAGCGGCTCGACGAGCGGGGCGTCGGCCACCTCGAAGACCACCCAGGGCCCGGAGGTGGCGATCTCGGTGAGGTCGGGGTGCTCCCGCGCGGCGGTGGTGGCCTGCACGGAGGTGGCCAGGTAGTAGCGGATCCCCCGGAGCTGGAGGTGCTTCACGCCCTTGTCGAGGTCGAAGCCGCGGTAGGGCAGGCCCCGCTGGGCGGCGGACGGCGCCGCCGACAGCTCCACCTGGGTGAGGAAGTGGAACGGCGTGGTCGCCGAGGCCTCGAAGAACAGGCCCTCGGACGAGCCGATGCAGCCGTCGGTCCAGTGCGGCAGGAGCATCAGCGCCATCGGGGTCCCGTACCGGTTGAGCTCCTTCTCGTACTCCCAGAAGGCGCGCCCGCAGCCGCGCTGCTCGCCCACCTCGGCCATCGTGCGCACGATGTCGCGGTACTCGGGGTACGCGTCCTTGCCCACGTAGCCCGTGTAGTTCCACCGCGCCCAGGACCGCACGAAGCTGCGGTCGCTGGAGCCGTTCGTGAGCCCGAGGAACGAGTAGGAGCCGTCGGCCCGCTCCGTGCCGAACGGCAGGACCCGCAGCGGCAGGCCGACGATGACGATGCAGGCGAGCGCGCCGGCCACCGCCGTGACCGCCGTCGTGACCACACCGGGGCGCTCGGGGTCGCGCGCTGCGAGGACGCTGAGGGTCCGTCCGACCTCGGACACGCCGACCGCGGCCAGCAGGTAGACGCACAGGTAGTAGAAGGGCAGCAGGCGTGCGTTCCAGAGCCGTCCCTGCGGGACGAGCACGAAGGCCAGCCCACCGGCGACGACGAGGGCGGCGAGGATCCAGCCGAGGCGGACCTTGAAGGCCAGGGACAGCACGAGCCCGATGAGCGCCAGGGCGAAGACCCACCGCAGGTCCTGCGCGAGGTCCGGGGTGCGGGGGACGAGGTACTTCCAGAACGACTCGCCGGCGTAGGGCAGCTTCTCCCACCCCATGTCGTTGACGAAGTCCCGCTGCCACCAGAACGGCAGCACCCAGAACGCGGACACGAGCCCGCCGACGGGCAGCACGGTCGCGAGCCAGCGCGCGTGGGCCCGGCGGGCGACGAAGGCCCGTACGAGCGCGGCGGGTGCGAACCAGAGCACCGAGCCCACGGCGGCGACGGCTCGGCGGATCAGCCGGACGCTTCGGGAGGACCCCGGCGCTCGGAGCCGCCGCAGGGCGGCCGCGCCCTCGTCGGCGACGGCGCGGGGAAGGGCGCCGGCGAGGAGGCCGAGCGCGATCACGGCGGTCGCGCCGAGGGCGTAGAAGGCCGGGATGAGGTGGTTGAGGCCGGTGAGCGCGAGCAGGACGGCGGCCAGGCAGCGGTGCCGCCCCGTGCGCAGGCCCCGGATGACGACGCCGAGGTAGAGCAGGCAGAACGTGAGGCTGATCGAGAAGGCGAACTCGCCAGCCATCGTCGACGCCGCGTTGCCGCCGTAGATCGTGAAGTTGCGGTCGAAGAGGAACAGGAGCGAGCTGGCAGCGAGGAGCGCCGGACCTGGGAACGCGAGGTCCGCCAGACGGCCGAGGGCGTACGCGGCGAGCGGCAGCGTCACGAGCCCGGAGACCGTCACCAGCTTGAACGCGGTGCCGTAGGGCAGCTCGATCCCCAGCACGACGACGGTGCAGGCCACGGCGACGACCGCCCATCGCCGCCAGCCCGGCTGGGTCCAGCCCCAGACGACGAGCCCCGCACCCAGCGCGAGCGGCAGCAGCATCGCCCACCCGGCGACGAGCCCGACGTCGAGGGCGACGATCAGGAGCGACGGGAGCACCATGTAGAACTGGTAGGCGGGGAAGCCGTCGTACCAGTCCGGGGTCCAGCCGGCGAGGCGCAGGTCGGGAAGGAGGTGGTCGCGCAGGAAGGCGGGACCCCACACGTGGGCGCCCATGTCGCCACCGGCGGGGACGGCGGCGGACAGGATCTCGCCCGGGTGCAGCGCTGCGAACACGAACCCGGCAGCCGCCACGACGACGGCGACGTCCACGACCCGGGTGACGAGCCGGCGGCGGGCTCGGACGGCCGCCGCGTCGAGCTCGGCCGCCCCGTCGCCGGGCGCCTCCGGGGCGTCGGGCGCGGTCGAGGCGCGGTCAGGGTCGATCGGGTCCATGCCGCCGGTCATCGTGGCACCTGCCGGGGGCCCGGCGGGCTCACCACCCGGCGAGCAGGACGACGACGGTCACCATGTTGAACGCGACGTGCGCGGTGATCGCCGGCCCGAGCCGGCCCGACCGGTGGGCGAGGACCCCGGCCACCGCCCCGAAGAGCACGAGGGCGGGCAGCTGCAGGAGCTGGCCGTGGCTGGCCCCGAACACCACGGCGTTGATCCCGATGGCGGCGGCGGGCGGGAGGCCCCGCTTGAGCAGCGCCCGCTGGAAGAGGCCCCGGTAGAAGACCTCCTCCACGATCGGGGCGCCGATGCCCACGAGCAGGACGAGCAGGACGACGCCGAGCGGACCGTCCGCCCGGTCGGTCATCTCCCGGGCCGGCCCCTCGAGGTCCGAGGCGGACTTGCCGAGCAGCTCGAGGAGGGGCCAGTAGAGGAGCGGCAGGGCGACGAGCTGCAGGAGGGCGCCGACGAGGCCGCCGCGCCAGAGGTCGGGCCAGCGGAGGCGCAGCCCGAGGTCCTCGACGAGGCCGCGGCCCTTGAGGCGGGTAACGACGGCGGGGATGCCGAGCAGGCCGAGCCAGAGCCCGAGCTGGGAGAGCGCGACGAGCGACAGCGGCAGGTCGTCGACCTCGTCGACGGTCCGGTCGGTGGCGGCCAGGATCAGCGAGATCGCCAGCTGGGCGCCGAGGAGCCCGAACGCGAAGCCGACGAGCACGTCGCCGAGCCCCCACCATGGGGTGCGGGCCGGGGCGGGGGCGGAGGGGGCCTCGGGCACCGGGGCAGGGTAGGCAGGGGCCCGGCCGGGCCGGAGGTCGCTACGAGGCGAGGGCGTGCGGGAAGGGTCGGCGGCGGTCCTGGAAGGTCCACCCCTTCGGCACGCGGAGGTTGTCGGCGTGCTCACCGCAGAGGTCGTAGTGCATCGGGTGCGGCTCGGCGTCGAGCGGGTCGACCCAGGCCGCCTGACCGGCGTAGTCGTAGACGAGGGTCGCCGACGCCATCGCCGTGCAACCCGGCTTGGCGCAGGTGCGGCTGCTCATGGGCGGTGACGGTACCGGCCCCGCCCTGCCCGGGCGCGGATGATCCCCGGAGGTGAGCACCGAGCCGTCGCCGGTCCCCGTATCCTGGCGGGATGAGCCCCGAGGGTCTGCCCCCGCCCCCGCCGCCTCCGCCGCGAGACCAGCGCGGCCCGGGGCGCGCGCTGCGCGGCGATCAGGGGATGCCGAAGTGGGGCCTGTGGGTCCTGCTCGCGCTGACCCTCGTCATCGTGCTGTCCTCGAGCTTCGCCGGCGGCGGAGGCGGCGAGGACCTCTCCTACTCGGCCTTCATGGACCGCGTCCGCAGCGGCGAGGTGGAGCGCATCGAGATCGACAACTCGAGCGGCGACATCGACGGCGAGCTGACGGACGGCACGAAGTTCACCACGACCGGCCCGCTCGAGGGCGGCCTCCCCGAGGCGGACCTCGAGGTCCTGCGCGACCAGGAGGTGGTGATCGAGTACCGGACGCCGCAGCCGAGCTTCATCGCCAACCTGCTGCCGTTCCTGATCCCCATCGCGATCTTCGTGGCCTTCTTCTGGTTCATGCAGCGCCGCGCGCAGAGCCAGATGGGCGGGATCATGTCGATCGGGCGGTCCCGAGCCAAGACCTACACCACGGAGCGGCCGGCCACGACCTTCGCCGACGTCGCCGGCTACGAGGGCGTGAAGCGCGAGGTCACCGAGGTCGTCGACTTCCTCAAGCAGCCCGACCGCTTCCGCGAGATCGGCGCCCGGATCCCCAAGGGCATCATGCTCGTGGGCCCGCCCGGCACCGGCAAGACGCTCATCGCCCGCGCCGTCGCCGGCGAGGCCGGCGTGCCGTTCCTGTCGGTGACCGGCTCGGACTTCATGGAGATGTTCGTCGGCGTCGGCGCCAGCCGGGTGCGCGACCTCTTCCAGACCGCCCGCAAGATGGGCCGGGCGATCATCTTCATCGACGAGATCGACTCGATCGGCCGCAAGCGGGGCGCCGGCCTGGGCGGCGGCCACGACGAGCGCGAGCAGACGCTCAACCAGCTGCTCTCGGAGATGGACGGCTTCGAGACCAGCGAGGGCATCGTGATGATGGCGGCCACCAACCGGCCCGACATCCTCGACCCGGCGCTGCTGCGGCCCGGCCGCTTCGACCGCCAGGTGGTCGTGCCCCTGCCCGAGGCCTCCGAGCGCGAGGCGATCTTGCGGGTCCACGCCAAGTCCAAGCGCCTCGCCGACGACGTGGACCTCGAGGTGCTAGCCCGCGGCACGCCCGGCATGTCCGGCGCGGACCTCGCCAACCTCATGAACGAGGCCGCGCTCTTCGCGGTGCGGGAGGGCGCCGACCGGATCCACATGCGCCACCTCGACATGGCCCGCGACCGAGTGCTCATGGGCCAGCGCCGGGAGTCGATGGCCCTCTCCGATGCGGAGAAGGAGGTCATCGCCTACCACGAGGCCGGCCACGCGGTGGCGGCCGCCGTGCTCCCCCACGCCGACCCGGTCCACAAGGTGACGATCCTGCCGATGGGCATGGCGCTGGGCGTCACCCAGCAGCTCCCGATCGACGACAAGCACATCTACCGGCAGGACTACATCGAGGACAGCCTGGTCGTGCGGATGGGCGGCCGGATCGCCGAGGAGATCGTGTTCGGCGTGATCTCCACGGGGGCGAACAACGACCTCGTCGGCTCCACCGAGCTGGCCCGCAAGATGGTCCGCGAGTGGGGCATGTCCGACCGAATCGGCCCGATGGCGTGGGGCTCGCAGGGCGCCGTCTTCCTCGGCGAGGACCTCATGCACACCCGCGACTACTCGGACGAGACGGCCCGGGTGATCGACGAGGAGGTGGAGCGGATCCTGCGCGAGCAGGAGGAGCGCTGCCGCCAGGTGCTCACCGAGAACCGCAACGGCCTGGACCTCGTGGCCCGGGCCCTGCTGGAGCACGAGACGATCAGCGGCGAGGAGGTCGAGCGCCTCGTCGAGCTCGGCCGCCAGGGTCGCACGGCCGAGGAGGAGTTCGGGCCGTGGGAGCCCAAGTCCGCGCCCGGCGACCGCGCCGGTGCCATCGGGGCCGACGCCCAGCCGGCGCCGGCGCACGCCTCCACCGACCTCCCGGACGCCTGAGCCCACCCTTCCCGAGCGGGCCGGGTCCGCTCAGCTCGAGACGTCGGGCGCGGGGTCGACCTCGCGCTGGCAGCTCCCGGGGGTGCTGCCGGGCTCGCGCACCTCGGCGACCGCGGCCCACAGGTCGGTGGCGGTGACCGGCCCGAGGAAGCTCGAGCGCACCACGCCCTCGGCGTCGACGATCAGGGTGGCCGGCACCGCCTCGATGGCGTAGCGGTCGTGGAGGTCCCGCCGGGCCCGGTACTCGATCTCCTGCACCGCGACGGCGTCGCTGGCCAGCGGCTGGGCCCGCTCCCACACGCCCCGGCACGTGTCGCACGTCGCGGAGGTGAACACCGCCACCAGCCACGGCGCCTCGGGACGGTCGAAGTCGGCTCGGTCGAGCTGGGTCGGGACCTCGAAGCCGGTGCGGACGGGGGCATCGGTGCCCTGGCGGCGCTGCAGCGCCCAGGCGACCACGAGGGCCACGGCGGCGAGGGCGACGGCGACGAGGAGGCGCTCCACCCCCTGAGCATGCCGTCCGCGCCGCCCGCCGGGCACGTCGGCGGGCAGGGTGGGCGGCGCGGCGGTCAGAGCCCGCCGGGCGTGGGGACGACCAGGTCGGTCCCGAGGGGGATGCCGAGGGCCTGCGACAGGCCGAGCCCGCCGATGCGGTGCAGGCCCCGCTCGACCACGACGGGACCGGTGGCCCGGACGACCACGGCGAGCTCGTCGCGGTCGAGGTGGTCGCCGAGGCGGACGACGACCCGCCCACCCGGTGGGATCGACTGGTCCTGCTGCCCCTGGACGGCGATCGTCTGGCCGCTGTCGAAGCCGATGAGGTCGTAGGTGACCTCCTGCTCGTCGTCCAGGTTGAGGATCACGAGGATCTCGTCGCGCTCGTCCTCGGTGGAGGGCCCGCCGGCGACGAGGTACCAGGTGGGCGCGCCGTAGGGAGCGCCCGTGACGCTGGTGATCCCCTCGTTCTCGGCGGGGTCGCCCGCCGCGTTGACCCGCTCTGCGGTCACCGGGACGCCGTTGAGGGAGCGCACGAAGATGCTGTGCCCGGCACCGGCGGGGATCCGCTCCTCGCTCTGGAGGTCGAGGAGCGCGAACCGGCCCGGCGGGACGGTCAGCTCGAACGGCTCGGGCGGGCCGAGCTCCTCGTCCCACTCGTCGAGGCGCACCTCGACCTCGACCTCCGCGACCTCCTCGGTCGGGTTGAACACGACGACCTGCTCGAAGAGGCCCTCGCCGGTCTCGCCGGCCGGGAACACCCACGTCTCGGCCGGTGCGGGGACGCCGAGCCCGAGGGTCATGCCCCGGCGCCCGTCGGTCCCGTCGAAGAGCTGGATGCGGTCGACGACGAGGCGCCCGCCCCGCACCGTCACCTGGGCCGACACCTGGGACTTGCGGGTGACGTCCTGGTCGATGAACGCGCCGACGACGCTGCGACCCGGGACGACGAAGCCCTGGAAGCGGGCGGTGTCGCGCACGCCCTCGTCGGTGGCGAAGGCGATGTCGACGGTGGCGTCGTCGGGGAACGGGTTCATGAAGACGAGCAGCTCGCGGTTGCCGCGCGTGGTCACGCCCCACGGGATCGACCAGGCCGGCGCCGCGGTGCTGCTGCACGGCGCGGTGGCCCGGCCGAGGTCGCCGCTCACCTGGTGCTCGACGGCGACGTCGCCACCGTCCACCTCCACGATGGCCGCGGCCAGCTGGGCGTCCACCAGGTCGCCCAGGCGGACCTCGACGCGGTCCCAGGCCGGGACCTCGATCTGCTCGACGGTCGGAGCCGGCACCGTGGTCGGCGGGGCCTCCGTGGTGGAGGTGGTCGTGGTGGACGAGGTCGTCGTCGTGGATGCGTCCTCGCCGCCCTCCGCGTCGGCCTCGTCCTCCGGCAGGGGCGGGGCGGGTGCCACCTGGCCGGTCAGGACCGTGATCGTGGCCGTGCGGGCCTCATCGGTGGGGTTGGCGATCAGCACGACGTGGTCGGCCGAGCCGCCGTCACGGGCGGTGCCGCCGGCGCAGAACCAGGTGGAGCTCAGCGTGGGCTCGGGGCGGGCGGTGGGCATGGCCACCCCCGCCACGACGGTGGTCTCGGGCTCGACGGGGTCGTCGGCCTCACCGGCCTCGAACACCAGGCCGGCGGCGATGGCCCCGGCCAGGACCACGAGCGACGTGAGCCGGCCCCTCATCCCTCGAGCTCCACGGAGGCGGCGGCGACGCGGGCCCGGACGACGACCCGCAGGGCGATCGCCCAGGCGAGCGCCTGCAGGGCGAGGAACAGGTACCGCAGGGGCGGCGTCTGGAACTCGAGGGTGGCGGTGCCGCCCTCCTCGACGACGAAGGCGTTGGCCCAGCCGAAGGGCTTCGTGTGCTCGGCGGTGGCGCCGTCGACGGTGAGGCGCCACCGGTCCGAGTGGGCGGCGGCCAGGTAGACGGTGCTGCCGTCGCTCACCTCGCCGCGCCACTCGCTGCCGCCGCGGTGGTCCTCGAGGGCGGGCGCCAGCCCCGACAGGTCGAGCGCCGCCGCGGCGGCCAGGCCGCCGGTGTCCGGCAGGAGCGACGGGTCGTCGGTCACGCTGCGCAGCGGCGCGGCCGCCTGGTTGCGGTAGACCCGCAGCCCGGCCGGCAGGTCGAGCCGCTCGAGGTCGAGCTGGGCGTCGAGGGTGGCGGTGAGCCCGGCGGGCAGGGGCTGGTCCGCTTCGGCGAAGGGTGCGGGGGCGAGGCGCTCAGGCACGACGACGTAGCGGACGCCCATGGGCGCGAGGAGCCGGCCGAGCCGGGCCGTCTGCCCGCTGCGCGCGAGGTCGACGGCGTCGGCCAGCAGCCGGGTGCGACCGTCGTCGGAGCCGGCCCAGAGGTCCTCGGCGGTCGGTGTGCCCCGGTCGGTCGTGGCGTAGGCGAGCCCGGGTTCGAGCTCCCAGCTGCCGAGGGGCAGGACCGCGGGATCGCCGAGCCAGAGCGTGCGGAACGGGGTCTCGTCGTTCTCGGCGTCGAGGAAGCGCAGGGCCCGGGTGTGGTCGCCGCGAGGCATCGACCAGGCGCCGTCGAAGGCGGCGCCGAGCACGGGCAGGATGCACACGGCCAGCGCACCTGCCGCGAGCACGGCGGCCAGCTGGCGCCAGCCGAACCGGTAGCCGGGGAGGTCGACCTGGAAGGCCGCGACCCCCATGGCGGTGGCGAGCGCCAGCCCGGCGGCGGCCGGCGCGAGGAGCACGTCGGGCGAGGGCAGCGCGAACGGCAGGTCGCCACGCTCGGCCGCCCAGGCGAGGCCCCAGGCCACCACGGCCATGGTCCAGCCCCGCACCGCCCAGGCATGGCGCTCGTCGCGGGCGATGAGCAGGGGGAGCACGGCGGGGACCAGCACCGCCCAGCCGAGCGGGCCGCCGCCGAGCGGGCCGAGGTCGAAGCGCAGCAGGTCGGCCAGCGCGGTGCCGTGGCGGGCGGTCTCCGCGCCGGTCACCGCGGACAGCGGCGTCCCGGGCAGCAGCAGGTCGAGGCTCCACGGGAGGTGGAGCACGATCGCGACCACCGCCGCGCCGAGCGCGGCCCCGAGGAGGCGGCCGATGCCGGCGGTGCGCATCGCGATGAGCGACCCGAGCGCGAGCGAGGCTGCGATCACGAGGACGAGCGGGACGGCGACGGGCACGAGGCTGGCGACGACGGCGGTGAGCAGGCCGAGGACGAGCACCTGGTGGTGCAGGCGCGTGGAGCCCCGCACCACCCCCTCGGTGCCCGAGCGCGGCCCGTAGGGCGCGAGGCGGCTGGCCCTGGCCAGGATCGACACCGTCGTCGGGACCGAGGCGTACAGGGCGAGGGCGCCCCACCGACCCTGGGCCAGCGCGTTGTACGGCAGCGGGTTGGCCACGTAGACGAGCAGGGCGGCGACCTGGGCGTGCCGGGAGCCGGTGGGGGCGGGCAGCCGGTAGGCACCCACCGCCCCGAGCGGGAGGAGGCCCACGGTGAGCAGCGTGCGCAGGAGGCCCATCGCCCCGCCGAGCACGAAGCCGGCGCCGGAGAGCAGGCCGAACGCGGTGGGCGCGGGCGACTCGGACCCCAGGCCGGCGCTGCGCCACCCGCTCGTCCACGAGCGGGCCAGGTCCACCGGCGAGGTGCTGAACGGGACCAGCTCCCCCACCACCGGGACGCCGCGCGTGATCAGGTGCCGGCTGCCGGCGGCCAGGACGAGGGCGACGACCCCCCAGGTGAGGAGCACCAGCTGGAGCGAGCCGGTCCGCAGCGTCCCGGCCATGCCCCGACCGCTGCGGGCCAGGCCCCGGAAGCGGTCGTCGCCGGTGCCGATCTGGCCGCGGGTGAACTGGCGGAGCCGGGCCGAGCCGGGGGTCATGAGGAGCCGGATGTCGCGGTCCCGCACGTGCCGAAACCCCTTCACCGCTCGGCGGGCGTCGCGGATGGCGCCGAGGCTGCGGAGGTTCCACCACCAGGCCGCGAGGATGTCGCGGGCGTGGCCCCGGCGGCCGACGATCAGCGCGTAGGTCGCCTCGAGGAGGTGCAGCACCAGGAGCCGCGGCACGACCCGGAGCAGCCCGACCGGGCCGTAGGTCGAGAGCACGACCCGGATGCGGTGGCGCTTCTGCAGGCGTCGGCGGTCGTCGACGGGGCGGCGCACCGCGAGCGCCTCGAGGTGCCGCACGCGAGCGAGCGGGGCGACGACGACGCGCGCGCCGGCCACGTGGGCCCGCCAGCAGAGGCTGACGTCGTCGACGTGGTAGTCGATCGCCTCGTCGTAGCCGCCGATGGACGCGAACAGGTCCGCCCGCACGAGCGTGCAGGCGCCGGGGATCGTGAAGACCTCCCGCACGGCGTCGTGCTGCTGCTGGTCGAGCTCGCCCCGCTCGACGAGCGGCAGCCCGTAGCCCGTCTGGTCCATCGCCTCACCGACCTGGAGCAGGCGGCGGGGATCGTGCCAGTCGACGAGCTTGGGGCCGACGATGCCGGCGTTGGAGCGGAACGCCTCCTCGACGAGGACCCGCACCGCGTCGGGCGCCAGCGCGACGTCGTCGTGGCAGAAGAGGTAGAAGGCGGCGCCGTCGACCACCTCGAGCACCTCGTTGGCGGCCGCCCCGAACCCGGGGTTCTCCTCGATCCGGCGCACGAACGCGCGAGGGGCGGCCTGCGCCACCCGCGGCTTGACCGGTGCCTCGCTGGCCGCGTCGACGACGAGGATCGACAGGTTCGGGTAGTCCTGCTCGGCGATCGAGCGCAGCGTCTCCTCGAACCACGGACCGGGATCGTGCGCGACCACCACCGCCACCACCGCCGGCGCCGCCGGGGGCACGGGGGCCTCCTGATCGGGCGCGCCAGCGCCGGGGGTCGGGTCGTCCACGGTCGTCCGAGGGTAGCCGCCTCCCTCGGCGGCTCCGACGCACCCCCGGTGTGCTTGCTGGCACGCCGAACCCGGTCCTACCGTGACCCGAGCGATCGCTGGAGGAGCTGATGGCGCGCACACCGGTGGACGAGATCGGCAACGTGGTGAAGGACGCCGCCTACGTGTCGGTGGGCCTCGGGATCCTGGCCTTCCAGCGGGTCCAGGTCCACCGCCAGGAGCTGAAGAAGCGGCTCGCCACCCAGCTCGGCCCCCTCTTCGGCGCGCGCTGACCGGCGGCCCGTGACCGGCCGCCCGCTGCGCGTCGCGATCGACGCCACCTCCCTCTACGGCCCGCGCACCGGCATCGGCCGGTTCACCGCCTCCGTGCTGGAGGCGCTCGCTCCCCGCGACGACGTGGCGATCCGCGCCTTCGCCGTGACCTGGCGCGGCCACGAGGACCTCGGCTCGCTCGTGCCGGCGGGCGTCGAGCCGGTCCGGCGCCGGATGGCGGCGGCACCGCTGCGGGCGCTGTGGCGCCGCACGGACCACCCTCGCATCGAGCGGTGGACGGGGTCCGTCGACGTCGTGCACGGCCCCAACTTCGTCGTGCCGCCGGCCCGGGCGGCCCGCGTGGCGAGCGTCCACGACCTGACGTTCCTGCACTACCCGCAGTTCTGCACCGCCGACGTGCTGCAGTACGCGGACCTCGTGCGCCGGGCGCTGGCCGGCGGGGCGTGGGTGCACACCGACTCCGCGTTCGTCCGCCAGGAGGTGATCGACCTGCTCGGCGCCCCCGAGGAGCGGGTGGTCGCCGTGCCGCTGGGCGTCACCGCGCCGCCGTCCGGGGACGCCGCCCGCGGCCGCGACCTGGCCGGCGGCGACCGGTTCGTGCTCGCGCTCGGGACCGTGGAGCCCCGCAAGAACCTCCCGGCGCTCGTCGCCGCGTTCGACCTCGTCGCCGAGGGGGATCCGGAGGTGCGGCTCGTGGTGGCCGGCCCCGACGGCTGGGGCGTCGAGGCCTACGCGGCCGCGGTCGAGCGGGCCGGGCACCGGGACCGCATCGTGCGGGTGGGGTTCGTCAGCGAGCAGGCCCGTGGGGACCTGCTCGCGGCGGCTGCGGCGGTGGCCGTTCCGTCGCACTACGAGGGCTTCGGGCTCTCCGCGGCGGAGGCGATGGCCGCGGGGGTGCCGGTGGTGGCGTCGGACCGGGGCAGCCACCCGGAGGTGGTCGGGGACGCCGGGCTGCTCGTCCCCCCGGACGACGTGCCCGGCCTCGCCGCCGCCCTGCGGCGGGTCCTGGACGACGAGGACCTCTCCGACCGCCTGCGACGGGCCGGCCGCGAGCGGGCCGCCGCCCTCACCTGGGAGCGGACCGCGCAGGGCCTGATCGATCTGTGGAACGCCGCAGCAGCCGCGTAGGCTCGCTCGTCATGCCCGTGCGGAGCCCTGCACCCTGATGCGCGCCCTGGTGACGGGCGGTCTGGGCTTCGTGGGCCGCCACCTGGTGGCCCACCTGGAGGCTCAGGGGGACGAGGTCGTGACCGTCGACCGCCACGGCGACGTGCCGGTCGACATCACGGACGCGGCCGCCGTGCGGGCCGCCGTCGAGGCCGCCGCGCCGCAGGCCGTGTACCACCTCGCCGGCTGGGCCGACGTCGGCGCCTCCTGGACCCACCCTCACGAGGTCCTGGAGGTGAACGCGGTCGGCACCCTGAACGTGCTCGAGGCGTGCCGCCACGCCGGCGTGGACCGGGTGCTGTCGGTCTCGAGCGCCGACGTGTACGGCCTCGTGAGCGAGGCCGACCTCCCGCTCACCGAGTCCTCGCCGCTGCGACCCACCAGCCCCTACGCCGCCTCGAAGGTGGCCGCCGACGCGCTCGCGCAGCAGGCCTTCCTCGGCCACGGGCTGGGCGTGGTGCGGGTCCGGCCCTTCAACCACCTCGGGCCCGGCCAGTCGGAGGCGTTCGTCGCACCCGCGCTGGCCGCCCGCATCGCCCGGGCCGAGCTCGCGGGCGGGGGTGACGTGACGGTGGGCAACCTGTCGGCCCGCCGGGACTTCACCGACGTCCGGGACGTGGTCCGGGCCTACCGGCTCTTGATCGAGCGAGGGGAGCCGGGCGAGGTCTACAACGTGTGCAGCGGTGTGGACGTCGCCGTGCAGGACCTGGTCGACCAGCTCGCGGGGATGAGCCGGCACCCGATCCGCCTCGTGCAGGACCCGGCCCTCGTGCGGCCGGTCGACCTGCCGGTGCTGCGGGGCGACGCCTCCCGCCTGGCCGCCGCCACCGGTTGGCGGCCGGAGATCCCCCTCGCCCAGACCCTCGCCGACCTCCTCGACGACATGCGGTCCCGAGTGGCCGCCGAGGCCCTCTCACAGGAGCAGAGATGACGCAGAAGCGTGCGCTGATCACCGGGATCACCGGGCAGGACGGCTCGTACCTGGCCGAGCTGCTGCTGGACAAGGGGTACGAGGTCATCGGGATGGTGCGCCGGAGCAGCACCACGAACTTCGAGCGGATCGCCCACCTGCAGGACCGGCTGATCCTGGACCCGTACACGGCGTCGGGGGACCTGCTGGACGAGGCGTCGCTCATCTCGATCCTGCGCGAGACCCGGCCCCACGAGGTCTACAACCTGGCCGCGCAGTCGTTCGTGCAGACGAGCTTCAGCCAGCCGGTCCTCACCGGCGAGATCACCGCCCTCGGGGTGACCCGCCTGCTCGACGCCATCCGGATCGTCGACCCCGAGATCCGCTTCTACCAGGCGTCCTCGAGCGAGATGTTCGGCAAGGTCCAGGAGGTCCCCCAGACCGAGACCACGCCGTTCTACCCCCGCTCCCCCTACGGGGTGGCCAAGCTGTACGGCCACTGGATCACCGTCAACTACCGGGAGAGCTACGGGCTGCACGCCTCCTCGGGGATCCTGTTCAACCACGAGAGCCCCCGCCGCGGCCTCGAGTTCCTGCCCCGCAAGGTCAGCCACGGCGTGGCCAGGATCAAGCTCGGCCTGGCCGACGAGCTGCGCCTCGGGAACCTGGAGGCCGAGCGGGACTGGGGCTTCGCCGGCGACTACGTCGAGGCGATGTGGCTCATGCTCCAGCAGGACGAGCCCGACGACTACGTCGTCGCCACCGGCGAGACACACAGCGTCCGCCGGTTCTGCGAGATCGCGTTCGAGCACGCCGGCCTGGACTGGGAGCAGTACGTGAAGGTCGACGAGAAGTACCTGCGACCCGCCGAGGTGGACCTGCTCATCGGCAACCCGGCCAAGGCCGAGAAGGTGCTCGGCTGGCGCCGCAAGACCAGCTTCGAGGACCTCGTGACGATGATGGTCGACGCCGACATCGAGCTCCTCAGCGGCAAGCTCAAGGGGATCAGCTGATCGCCGTCCTGGCCGGCGGCGTCGGCGCCGCCCGCTTCCTGGCGGGAGCGGTGCGGGCCCGGCCGCCGGAGACGATCACCGCCATCGTCAACGTGGCCGACGACGTCGAGCTGCACGGGCTGCACATCAGCCCCGACCTCGACACCGTCACCTACACGCTCGCCGGCGCGATCGACCCGGAGCGGGGCTGGGGCCTGGCCGGGGAGACGTGGCACGCGATGGAGGCGCTCCGCCGCTTCCCCGGGGCTCGGGCGTGGTTCAACCTCGGCGACCGGGATCTGGCCACCCACCTGTTCCGCACCGACCGGCTCCGGGCCGGGGCCACGCTCACCGAGGTGACCGCCGAGGTCGCCGCCGCGTTCGGCCTGGCGCTGCGCCTCCTGCCGGTCAGCGACGACCGCATCGAGACGCGGGTGACCACCGCCGAGGGCGAGATCGGCTTCCAGGAGTACTTCGTGCAGCGGGCGCACGACGTGGCGGTGTCGGCCGTCCGCTTCGTGGGAGCCGACCAGGCCCGCCCGGGGCCCGACGTGCTGCCGACCCTCGCTGAGGCCGACCGGATCGTGATCGCCCCGTCGAACCCGATCGTGTCCATCGGCCCCGTGCTGGCCGTACCCGGCGTGCGGGACGCGGTGGCGGCTCGCCGCGACGACGTCGTGGCCGTCTCTCCCATCGTCGCCGGCGCCGCGCTCAAGGGCCCCGCCGACCGGCTGATGCGCGAGCTCGGCCACGAGCCGTCCGTGGTCGGGGTGGCCCGCCTCTACGCCGCCGTCGCCGCCACGCTCGTGATCGACGAGGCCGACGCCGACCAGGCCGACGCGGTGGAGGCCGAGGGCGTCCGCTGCGTCGTGGCGCCGACGATCATGCGCGACGCCGATGCCGCCCGGGCCCTGGCCGAGGTGGTCCTCGCGTGAGGCTCGAGGTCTTCCCGGTGGAGGGCGTCCCCGAGGTCCGTCCCGGCGACGACCTCGCCGGGCTCCTGGCCGACGCCTGCCCCGAGCTGCGCGACGGCGACGTGCTCGTCGTGACCCAGAAGGTGGTGTCCAAGGCCGAGGGGGCCCTCGTGCGCATCGACCCCGACGACCCTCGTGGCCACAAGGCGATCGTCGAGGACGAGTCGGTGCGCGTCCTGCGCCGCCGTGGCGAGCTGATCATCGCCGAGACCCGCCACGGGTTCGTGTGCGCCAACGCCGGCGTGGACCTATCGAACGTCGACGAGGGCTGGGCGGCGCTGCTGCCCGAGGACAGCGACCGCTCGGCCCGGCGCATCCGCGACGGCCTGCGGGCCCGCCTCGGCGTGGAGGTGGCGGTGATCGTGTCCGACACGTTCGGGCGGCCGTGGCGGCGGGGGCTGACCGACGTGGCCATCGGCTGCGCCGGCATCCGGGCCGTCGTCGACCTGCGCGGGACCGAGGACAGCCGGGGCCGGGAGCTGCAGGTGACCGAGGTGTGCGTGGTCGACGAGCTGGCCAGCGCCGCCGAGCTCGTCATGGGCAAGGCCGCCGGGGTGGCCGCCGCGGTCGTGCGCGGCGTGGACCCGCAGTGGCTCGGTCGGGGCGAGGTGCGCGGCGAGGTGGTCCGGTCCCCGCAGGAGGACCTCTTCCGCTGACTCGCCCCTGGGGCTCGGGGCCGGGCCTCAGCCCCGGAACCAGGTGAGGACCTCGGTGACCCCGGTCCGCAGGTCGGTCCAGGGCTCCCAGCCGAGGTGGATGCCGGCCCGGGTGGGGTCCAGCGCGCTGCGGGCCAGCTCGCCGGGGCGGGCGGGGGCGTGGATCGGGGGCTCGTCGACGCCAGCCGCCGCGGCCATCGTGGCGTACAGCTCGTTCACCGACGTCTCCACGCCGGTGCCGATGTTGCAGGTGAGCCCGCTCCCCCGGTCTGCGGCCCGCACGAAGGCGTCGACCACGTCGTCGACGTAGACGAAGTCTCGGGTCTGGCGCCCGTCGCCGAAGATCGTGCACGGCTTCCCCTCGAGGAGGAGTCTGGCGAAGATCGCCACCACCCCGGCCTCGCCGTGGGGGTCCTGGCGGGGGCCGTAGACGTTGGCCAGGGCGAGCGACGTGAACTCGAGCCCGTGGAGCGTGCGGTAGGCGAAGAGGTAGTCGGTGACCACCTTCTTGGCCACTCCGTACGGGGAGATCGGGTGCTGGGGGTGGCTCTCCTTCACCGGCAGGTCGGCCGGGCTGGGCTCCCCGTAGATCGTCCCGCCGCTCGACGCGAACACGACCTTGCGGGCACCGGCCTGGCGGGCGCCCTCGATCACGTTGAGGCTGCCGATCACGTTCACCTCGGCGTCGAACACCGGCCGGGCCACGGAGACCCGCACGTCGGCCTGGGCGGCGAGGTGGAAGACGACCTCGGGCTGCCGACGGGCGATGAGCTCGACCACCGCCGGGTCCCGCACGTCGATCTGGTGGAGCTTCAGCTCGTGGTCGCGATTGGCGCGAGCGTCGGCCAGGTTGGCCAGCGACCCGCTGCTCAGGTCGTCGATGACGTCGACCGCGTGGCCCTCGGCGAGGAGGCGGTCGACGAGGGTCGAGCCGATGAACCCGGCCCCTCCGGTGACGAGTGCGCGCATGGATCAGCCCTCCGGCAGACGGACGTTGACGAGGTGCTGGTCGCCCTCGACCACGACGTGGTCGCCGAGCACCGAGCCCTCGACGATCGCACCGGCTCGCACCACCACGCCGGGACCGAGCACCGAACCGGTGACACGGGCCCCGGCCTCCACGACGGCGCCGGGCAGCAGCACCGACCGAGCGACGACGGCGCCGGCGGCGACGACGGCCCCAGACTCGACGACGGCCTCCTCGACGTGGCCCTCGACGGTGGCATCGGGGTGCACGCCGGGCTCGGGCTCGCCCCACCGGCCCGTCACGAGGTCGAGGTTGGCGGTCAGGTAGGTGGCCGGGGTGCCGGCATCGATCCAGTACGCGGTGCCGTCCATCGCGTAGAGCGTCCCGTCGGCCACCATGGCCGGGAAGGTCACCCGCTCGACGTTGACCCGCTCACCGGGCGGGATGCGCTCGAGCACCGAGGGCTCGAGCACGTAGGTGCCGGCGTTGACGAGGTCCGTGGGGGCCTCGTCGCGCGGCGGCTTCTCGATGAACGCCTCGACGCGCCCGTCGGGGGCCGTGGGCACGACCCCGTAGGCGGACGGGTCGTCGACCTTGGTGAGGGCGATCGTGCCCTCAGCCCCTCGGCGCTCGTGGAAGGCGACCAGCGCGGTGACGTCGAGGTCGGTGAGCACGTCGCCGTTGACGACGATGAAGCGCTCCTCGATCCCGGCGTGGTCGGCGGCGAAGCGGATGGCGCCGGCGGTGTCGAGCGGCTCGGGCTCGACGGCGTAGTGGAGGTCGACCCCAGCGCAGCGCCCGTCGGGGTACGCGTCGGTGAACGCGTCCGGCTTGTAGCCCAGGGACAGGATCGCGGTGGTGACCCCGTGGCGCCCGAGGTGCTCCACCACCCGCTCGATCATGGGCCGGTGGACCACCGGCAGCATCTGCTTGGGGGTGGAGTGCGTCAGGGGGCGCAGGCGGGTGCCGAAGCCACCGACGAGGACGACGGCCCTCATGCCGGGCGCAGTGCCGTCACCCGCCGGCGCCGTCGTCGCCGGCCGGGGCCTCGGTGGTGGTCGTGGCGTCGCCCTCGGCCTCGGCGGACTCGGCAGCGGTCGTCGTGGTGGCGTCCTCGCCCTCGGCGGCGGTGGTGGTCGTGGTGCCACCGGTGTCCAGCGCACCCAGCTCGGCGAGGCGGTCGGCCTTCGGGGGCTTGGGGATGTCGGCGTCGGGATCGCCGAAGAAGATCGTGATGCCGGCGCCGTCCTCGTCGAGGCGGATGCCGCCGAAGTCCCCGGTGCGGATGACCGGCGGGTCGTCGGTGGTCTGGACGTTGCTCCAGTACGCCACCCGCAGCTGCGGGTCGTCGACGCCCTCGCAGTCGGTCTTGCCCTCCTCCCAGGTCTCGCCCATGTACTCGAGCTTCGAGTCGGTCAGGGTGAACTCGAGGCCGGCGTCGTCGCGGACGTTCTTCATGTACCGCCCGAGGGTGGCGTTGGCGCCGACGCCGAGCTGGGAGGTGGGGTGGACGTGGATCACGCCGTCGCCGTGGGAGTGGATGCCCACGACGGTCTCGAACTCGGGCACGTCGGTGAGCCACTCGCCGCACACGTTGATGCCGAGCGCCTGGTGGATGTGGTCACCGAGCTGGGGGGTGCCGCCCAGGTCCTCGTTGCGCCGATCCTCCCGGGCGTAGACCACGAGGGCCACGCCGAGGACGATCACGAGCGCCAGCACGCCGGGGAACAGCAGGCTGCGGGGCTGACCGGAGGAGACCCGGCCGCCGGCGCGTGCGGCGCGAGCGACCTTCTTGGCGGAGGATGCCTTGCCCATAGGATCGCCCAGCCTACAAGAGGGCCCTCCCCGGACCCATTCGGCCCTCAGGTGCCGAGCGCCTCCCGGTAGGCGGCGAGCAGGCCCTCGGCGTTCGCGGACCACGAGAGCGCCGCCGCCCGGCGACGCCCGGCCTCGGCGAGGCGAGCCCGCTCGGCGTCGTCTCCGACGAGGGCGGCGATGGCCGCCGCCCACGCGGCGACGTCGTCGGGGTCGACGAGGACGCCGGCGTCGCCCACGACCTCGGGCAGGGCGCCGGCGGTGGCGGCGACGAGCGGGGCGCCGTGAGCCATGGCCTCGGCGGCGGGCAGGCCGAACCCCTCGTAGCGCGACGGCACGGCGACGACGGCGGCCAGCCGGTAGAGGGCGGCCAGCTCGTCGGCCGGGATGCGCCCCGTGCGCCGCACGTGGGCCTCGAGCCCGAGCGCCCGCACCTGGTCGGCGAGCGCCGCCTCCTCCGAGCCGGGCCCGCCGGTGAGCACGAGGACCGCGTCCGGGTGCTGGCGGACGACCTGGGCGAACGCGGCGACGAGCACCCGGTGGTTCTTGTGGGGGTAGGTGATCGCCGGGTACAGGACGACGGGCCCGTCGAGGCGCAGCCGGTCCCGGACCGCGGCGACGGCCTCCTCCCCCACCACCGGCGGCGCGGCGACGCCGTGCGGGACGACCCGGAGCTTGGGGGCGACCTCAGGGAACCGGGAGCGCACGGTCCCGGCGACGAACTCGCTGGGCACGACGACCACCCGGGCGGCGGCCAGCGAGCGGGGCACGGCGACCCCCAGGTACGTCCGCTTCACGCGGCCGTGGGTGGCCGTGCGCTCGAGGGGCTGCAGGTCGTGGAGCGTGAGCACGGCCGGCGCCGTCCGCACGGGGGGCAGCGTGCCGCCGGCGTGGTGGACCAGGTCGAGGCCCCGGGTGCGGGCGGCCAGCCACGTGGACTCGGCGACGAGGCGCAGCGGTCGGGCGCCGACCGCTGCGGGCAGGAGCTCGACCGGGAAGCGACCGGGGAGGTCGGGGTGCGCGTCGACGAGGCCGCGCGTGGCGAAGAGCCGCAGCCGCAGGTCCTCGGGCGATCGCTCGTGGATCGCCCGCAGGCTGGCCAGGGTGGACTCCTCGCTCCCCCCGACCCGACCGGGGGCCAGCCACAGCAGGTTGACGCCGACCTCGGTCACGGCGCCGCCCCCAGGGCCCGCTGGTAGGCGGCGACGGTGGCCGCCGCCGTCCGCTCCCAGGTGTAGGTGGCGGCCCGGGCCCGGGCCGCGGCGCGGAGCCGCTCCCGCTCCCCCTCGTCGTCGATGAGCCGGGCCAGGGCGGCGGCGATGTCGTCGACGTCGAGCGGGTCGACGAGCGCGGCGGCGTCCCCGGCCACCTCCGCGGTGGAGGTGGTGGCCGAGGTCACGACGGCCGCACCCTGGGCCATCGCTTCGAGGACGGGCAGCCCGAAGCCCTCGCGCAGGCTCGGGTAGGCCACCACCGTGGCGGCGGCGTAGAGCGCGTCGAGCTCGCCCCGGGGGACGAAGCCGAGCCGTCGGACCGCCACGTCCGGCAGGTCCTCCGACCAGCCGTCGGGGCCGGCGAGGACGAGGTCGACGTCGCGGCGACCGAGGCGGTCGTAGGCCGAGAGGAGGCGGCGCAGGTTCTTGCGGGGCTCGACGGTGCCGGCGAACAGCACGAAGGGCCGGTCGAGGCCGTGACGGCGGCGCACCGCGTCGACCTCCGAGGGCGCCACCGGGGGTCGCTGGGTGGCCCACGGCACCACGGCGAGGCGGGCCTCGTCGATCCCGGCGGCGACGCAGTCCGCCCTCGTGGCCTCCGACGGGCACAAGACGAGCGCCGCCTCGGCTCGGGTGAGCGCCAGGAAGCGCCGGAACACCGAGACGCCGCGGCGGGTGAAGTGCCCGGGCTCGTGGAGGAAGTGCAGGTCGTGGACCGTCGCCACCCAGGGGGCGCGCGCCGCGGGGGCGACGTGGGCGGTCGCGTGCACGAGGTCGACGGGGCCGGTGGCCCGCTCGACCGGAGGCCACCGCAGGCGCTGCCAGGCGTCGTAGAGCGCGAGGCGCGGCAGCGGCAGCTGCCGGACCTCGACGGCCGGCGCCCACTCGGCGGGCGGAGGCTGGCGGTGGCGGGCGCTCACCCCGATCTGCTCGACGTCGCCGCGGGCGGCCACGGCGGCGACGGCGTCGAGCACGGCGCGCGCCGAGCCGCCGGGCACCCGGTGCCAGACCTGCTCGAGCGTGACGGCGACGCGCATGGTTCCGGAGTCTCGCAGGTCCCTCGGTAGGCTCTCGCCTCGTGTCTGCCCGCCGGAACCTCCGCCCCTCGCGTCGATGAAGGTCCTCGTCACGGGCAGCGCCGGGCTGATCGGGTCTGAGGCGGTCGAGTTCTTCGACGGCCTCGGCTTCGCCGTCCACGGCGTGGACAACAACATGCGGGCCGACTTCTTCGGTCCCGGCGGGGACACCACCTGGAACCGTCAGCGCCTCGAGTCGATCTGCCAGCGGTACACGCACCACGAGCTCGACATCCGGGCTCGGGAGGCGGTCGAGGAGCTGTTCCGCCGCGAGCGCTACGACCTGGTGATCCACGCCGCCGCGCAGCCGAGCCACGACCTGGCCGCATCACGCCCGTTCGACGACTTCGACGTGAACGCGGTCGGCACCCTGAACCTGCTCGAGGCGGCCCGCCGGCACACCCCCGAGGCGGTGTTCATCACTGTGTCGACGAACAAGGTGTACGGCGACAACCCGAACAAGGTGCCGCTCGTCGAGCTCGAGACCCGCTGGGACTACGCGGACCCGGCGATGGCCGAGGGGATCGACGAGACGATGTCGATCGACGGCTGCCTGCACTCGCTGTTCGGGGCGTCGAAGGTGGCCGCCGACGTCCTCACCCAGGAGTACGGCCGGTACTTCGGCCTGCGCACCGCGGCGTTCCGGGGCGGGTGCCTCACCGGCCCGCACCACTCCGGCGTGGAGCTGCACGGGTTCCTGAGCTACCTCGTCCACACCGCGCTGCGGGAGGCGCCGTACACGATCTACGGCTACAAGGGGAAGCAGGTCCGGGACCAGATCCACTCCGCGGACGTGGTCAGCGCCTTCTGGGCCTTCGCGCAGGATCCCCGGCCCGGGGAGGCGTACAACCTCGGTGGCGGCAAGGCCAACGCCGCGAGCCTCCTCGAGTGCATCGAGCTGATCGCCGAGGCCAGCGGGGGCAAGCGGCCGGTCACCACCTACGACGAGCGGGCCCGCACCGGCGACCACATCTGCTACTACACCGACATGTCGAAGTTCCGCAGCCACTTCCCGTCCTGGGAGCAGCGGTACGACCTGCCGACGATCGTCGACGAGATGGTGGCGTCGGTGGCCAAGCAGCTCGGCTGACCGCGACGTGCGCGTCACCCTCGTCAACCAGTTCTACGCACCGGACATCAGCCCCACGGCGCAGCTGGCGGCCTCCCTGGCCGAGCACCGCGCCGACCTCGGCGACGAGGTGACGGTGATCACCGGCCGCGCCGGCTACCTCGAGGGCCTGGCCCGCACGGCGCCGCCGGAGCACCACGAGGTCACCGTGCACCGGGTGTGGACGCCCGACGTGGGCAAGGCCACGCTCGTCCGGCGACTCACCGGGTACGCCACGTTCCTCACCGGCAGCGTCCTGCGGCTCCTGCGCCTGCCAGCGCAGGACGTGGTGGTGGCGATGACGACGCCGCCGATGGTCGTGCTCGGCGCGGTGCTGCACAAGCTGCGCCACCCCAGCACCCGGGTGGTCCTGTGGAGCATGGACTGCTACCCGGACGCCGCCGAGCGCTTCGGCGAGCTGCGCCCCGGCGGCCTGCTGAGCCGGCTCCTGCGCCGCCTGAACCGGTGGCTGTTCCGCCGGATCGACCACGTGGTGGCGCTCGACGGGGCGATGGCGTCGCTGCTCGCCCAGTACACGACCGAGGGCCGGGCGCCGCGCTTCCACGTGATCCCGAACTGGGAGCGGGCCGCCCTGTTCCCGCCGCCGGGTCCCCACGAGGACCGGAACCGCTGGGCCGGCTACGAGGAGATGGACCTGCGGGGCCGCCCGGTGGTGCTGTACCTCGGCAACACGGGGGTGGGGCACCGCTTCGACACCGTCCTCGACGCCGCGGCGCAGCTGGTCGACGACGCCGTGTTCCTCTTCATGGGCGGCGGGGCCCGGTGGGAGGAGCTGCGAGCCGAGGTCGCTCGGCGCGGCCTGGAGAACGTGCGGTTCCACGGCTACGTGCCGAAGGACGACACCCCGGCGGTGATGGCGGGCGCGGCCGGGGCGCTCATCACGCTCGACGACCGCTCCCTCGGGGTGATGAGCCCGTCGAAGCTGCACGCCAACCTCGCCGCCGGGCTCCCGATCGTGTACGTGGGCCCCGCCGGCAGCAACGTCGACGAGGCGATCGAGGCCACCGGCTGCGGCTGGAGCCTGCGCCACGGCGACGTGGCTGGACTCGTGGAGGCGGTGCGCTCGCTCCCGACCGCGACGGACGTGCGGCTCCGGGCCCGGCGGGCCTTCGAGGAGCGCTACGTCGACGCCGCCACCCTCCCCCGCTTCGACCAGGTCCTCGACGCCTGACGACGTCAGAGGATCGAGCGGAAGTACTCGGCGGTGCGCTCGAGGCCCTCTCGCAGGCCGATCCGCGGCTCCCAGCCGAGCTGCTCCCGGGCCAGCGTGATGTCGGGCTGGCGCTGGGTGGGGTCGTCCTGGGGCAGCGGCTCGAACACGATCTCGCTGGAGGAGCCGGTGACCTCGATCGCCAGGCGGGCGAGGTCGAGGATCGTGTGCTCCGTGCTGGGGTTCCCGATGTTCACCGGCGTGGTGACGTCGCTGTCCAGCAGGGCGAGGAAGCCGCGGATCTCGTCCTCGACGTAGGTGAACGACCGGGTCTGGCTCCCGTCCCCGTACACGGTGATCGGCTCGCCGGCCAGCGCCTGGGTGAGGAAGTTCGACACCGCCCGCCCGTCGTCGGGCCGCATGTAGGGGCCGTAGGTGTTGAAGATCCTCACGATGCGGACGTCGACGCCGTGATGGCGGTGGTACGCCATCGTCATCGCCTCGGCGAAGCGCTTGGCCTCGTCGTAGACCCCGCGGGGGCCGATCGGGTTCACGTTGCCCCAGTACGTCTCCGGCTGGGGGTGCACGAGCGGGTCGCCGTAGACCTCGCTGGTGGAGGCGAGGAAGAAGGTCGCGCCCTTGGCCTTGGCCAGGCCGAGGCAGTTGTGGGTGCCGAGGCTGCCGACCTTCAGGATCTGGATCGGGATCCGCTCGAAGTCGGCGGGTGACGCGGGGCTGGCGAAGTGCAGGACGGCGTCGACCTTCCCGGGCACCCACACGTAGGTCGACACGTCGTGCTTCACGAACGTGAAGCCGGGTCGGCCGAACAGCCGCTCGATGTTCGCCACCTGCCCGGTGATGAGGTTGTCGATGGCGATGACCTCGTCGCCGCGCTCGAGCAGCGCCTCGCACAGGTGCGAGCCGAGGAACCCGGCGCCGCCGGTGACGACGATCCGTGCCACCTAGGCCCGCCCGATGCCCCGGTAGTCGAAGCCGCGGCGCACGTACGCGGCCCGATCCAGCAGGTTGCGGGCGTCCATGATCCGCCGGGCCGCCATCACCTCGGCCACCTTGTCGACGTCGAGCCAGCGGAAGTCGTCCCACTCGGTGAGCACGGCCAGCACCTCGGCGCCCTCGGCGGCGGCGTACGGGTCGTCGACGACCTCGATCCCCTCGATCGGACCCGGCCGGGAGGGGTCGTAGCCGCGGACGATCGCGCCGCGGGCCACGAGCCGCTGCAGGATGGCGATCGACGGCGACTCGCGCAGGTCGTCGGTGCGGGCCTTGAAGGTGAGCCCCCACGCCCCGATGCGCTTGCCCTCCACGCTCCCCCCGGCGAGGTCGGTGACCTTGTCCGCCACCCGGTTGAGCTGCTCCTCGTTCACCGCCACCACGCCCTTGAGGAGGTGGAAGTCGTACCCCGCCTCCTCCGCGATCCGCACGAGCGCCCGCGTGTCCTTGGGGAAGCAGCTACCACCCCAGCCGGGGCCGGGCTTGAGGAACTCGTGACCGATGCGGGAGTCGTAGCCCATGCCGAGCGCGACGTCCTTGATGTCGGCGCCGACGGCCTCGCACACGGCGGCCACGGCGTTGATGAAGGAGATCTTCGTGGCCAGGAAGGCGTTGGCGGCGTACTTGATCGTCTCGGCGCTGGCCGGGTCGGTGACGATGACCGGCGCGGTGATGCCGAGGTAGAGGGACGAGACCTTCACCGCGGCGTCCTGGTCGTCGGCCCCGATGACGATCCGGTCGGGGTTCAGGAAGTCGTGGATCGCCGAGCCCTCCCGGAGGAACTCGGGGTTGGACACGACCGACACGTCGCTGCGCTGCAGCGCCCGCTCCACGACCCGGGTGGAGCCGACCGGCACCGTGGACTTGTTGACGACGATCGCCTCGGTGGGCAGCAGCGGCCCGATCTCCCTTGCCGCCGCCTCGATGTAGGACAGGTCGGCGGAGCCGTCCTCCCCCTGCGGGGTCGGGACGCACAGGAACGCGACCTCGCAGTCCCGCACCGCCTGGGCGGCGCCGACGACGAAGCGCAGCCGACCGCCGTCGAGCCCCTCCCGCACGAGGTTGTCGAGGCCCGCCTCGAGGATCGGGATCTCGCCTCGCGACAGCCGCTCCACCTTGTCCACGTCGATGTCGGCGCAGACCACGTCGTGGCCCAGGTGGGCGAAGCACGCACCGGTGGTGAGGCCCACGTAGCCGGTGCCGATCACGGCGATCTTGCTCATGCAGGTGTCTCCAGGTGGGGTCGGGAGCGGGCTAGCGGGCACGGCCGAGCTCGGCGAGGAGCCGCTCCAGCCCCTCACGGTAGTGGGGCAGCAGCGGGAGCCCGCCGAGGCGCAGCGCGGCGTTGTCGAGGACCGAGTTGGCGGGCCGGGGCGCCGGCCGGGGCGGGTCGAGCTCGGCGGTGGCGATCGGGCGGACCTTGTCGGGGTCGTGGCCGGACAGCTCGAGGACGTCGCGCGCGAAGGCGTACCAGCTGGTCGAGCCCTGGTTGGTGACGTGGAAGGTCCCGGGCAGCCGGGCCACGGCGAGGCGCCGGATGGCCGGAGCGAGGTCGGTGGTGAACGTGGGGGAACCGACCTGGTCGTCGACGAAGGCCAGCTCGGGCCGGTCGGCGAGCGAGAGCACGGTCTTCACGATGTTGCGGCCGTGCGCCCCGCTCACCCAGGCCGTGCGCACGATCGTGTGCGCCGGGTCCACCTCCCGCTCGCCGCCCAGCTTGGACCGGCCGTAGGCGGACTGGGGGTTGGGGGCGTCCCACTCGACGTAGGGGCCGTCCTTGGTGCCGTCGAACACGTAGTCGGTGCTCACGTGCACGACGTGAGCACCGACGCGGCGGGCCGCGTCGGTGACCCAGCGCACGCCGAGGGCGTTGATCCGCCAGGCCCGGTCGGGGTCCGCCTCGCAGTCGTCGACCGCCGTCCACGCCCCGGCGTTGACGACGACGTCGGGCGCGGTGCCGGTGATCGCCTGGGCCACGGAGTCGCGGTCGCCCAGGTCGAGCTGGGCAGCGGTGCAGGCGATGACCTCGTCGCCCGCCTCGGTGCAGTGGCGGACCAGGTCGTGGCCGAGCTGGCCGGCGGCGCCGGTGACGAGGACCCGCACGTCAGCTCCGGTTCTTGAGGGGGCGCCACCACCACTCGTTGTCGCGGTACCAGGCGACGGTCTCCTCGAGCGCCTCGTCGAGGCTGCGCTGGCGCTTCCAGCCGAGCTGGGTGATCTTCGCGATGTCGACCGAGTAGCGGCGGTCGTGGCCGGGGCGGTCCTCCACGTACTGGACGTAGGACTCGTCCTTGCCGAGCAGGGCGAGGAGCTTGTCGACGAGCACCCGGTTGGGCGTCTCGTTGCCGGCACCGATGTTGTAGATCTCGCCGGGCACGCCCTTCTCGAGCACGAGGTGCACGCCGGCGCAGTGGTCGTCGACGTAGATCCAGTCCCGCTCGTTCATCCCGTCGCCGTAGAGCGGGATCGGGAGCCCGTCGAGGAGGTTGGTCGTGAAGAGCGGGATCGCCTTCTCCGGGTACTGGTACGGCCCGAAGTTGTTCGTGCAGCGGGTGACGATCACCGGCACCCCGTGGGTGTGGAAGTAGCTGAGGGCGATGAGGTCCGAGCCCGCCTTCGACGCCGAGTACGGCGAGCGGGGCTCGAGCGGGTCGCTCTCCTTCGAGGACCCGACCTCGACGGAGCCGTAGACCTCGTCGGTGCCGATGTGGATCACCCGGGAGACGCCGAGGCGGCGGGCGGTGTCCACCACGACGTTCGTGCCGAAGCAGTTGGTGTGGACGAAGTCGTCCGAGCCGACGATCGACCGGTCGACGTGGCTCTCCGCCGCGAAGTGGACGACGGCGTCGCAGCCCCGCATCGCGTCCTCGAGCGTGGCCGGGTCGCAGATGTTCCCGTGGACGAACGAGTAGCGGGGGTCGTCGGCCACGTCCCGCAGCGTGGAGAGGTTCCCCGCGTAGGTGAGGGCGTCGTAGACGACCACCTCGTCGTCGGTGTGCCGCAGCACGTAGCGGACGTAGTTGGAGCCGATGAACCCGGCCCCACCGGTGACGAGCTGACGCATCAGGCACGCTCCTGGAGGTCGGCGAAGGACGGGGCGTCGAGGTCCTTCTGGGAGATCTGGGCCCGGTTCGCCGGGTCCACCGGGATCGGCCACGGGATGGCGAGGTCCGGGTCGAGCGGGTTGCAGGCCAGCCCGGTCATGCTCGGCGACCACTCCTCGTCGAAGCAGTAGACGTACTCGGTGACGCCCGGCGCCGTGGCCTGGAAGCCGTTGGCGACGCCGCGGGGGACGAGCACCGCGGTGCCCGGCACGAGCTCCCGGGTGACGACCGCCCCACGGGTGGGCGAGCCGGTCCGCAGGTCGACCCAGGCGCCGAGCGCGGCGCCGGCGGCGACGGTGACGAGCTTCGTCATCTCCTCCGCGTGCATGCCCCGCAGCGCGCCCTGGAGGGTGGCGGTGACGTTGACCTGCGCCCAGCCGCCGGTCGGGGCCACGCCGAGCGCGTCGGCGGTGGACCGCCGGTAGAGCTCCCGGACCGTGCCGCGCTCGTCGGTGACCTGCTTCAGGGTGAGCACGAGCAGCCCGTCGATGGCGGTGGTGGCGGTGGCCGGCTCGACGACCGCGGCCATCAGCGGCCCTCCTCGGAGGCGTCGAACTCGAGGAACCGCAGGAGCATCTCCCCGTAGCCGCTCTTGGCGAGGTCGCCGCCCTCGTCCTCGGCAGCGGCCAGCGTCCGCAGCTGGTCGGCGGTGATGAACCCCTCCCGGTAGGCGACGGTCTCGGGCGCCCCGATGAGGAGGCCCTTGCGGCGCTGCTGGCCGGCCACCCACGCCTGCGCGTCGAGGAGCGCGTCGAAGGTCCCCACGTCGAACCACTCCGTGGAGAACGGGAGCTTCGACACCTGCAGGCGACCCTGCTGGAGGTACCGGTTGTTGACCTCGCTGATCTCCAGCTCGCCGCGCGCGCTCGGCTCGATCGAGCGGGCCACCTCCACGACGGTGTTGTCGTAGAAGTAGAGGCCGGGGACCATGAAGTGCGACGGGGGGTGCTCGGGCTTCTCGTGCACGGCGACGACCTCGCCGGCGTCGTCGAGCTCGAGCACCCCGTAGCGCTCTGGGTCCGGCACCCACAGGGCGAACACGACGGCGCCGTCGGGGTCCGTGTAGCGCTGCAGCTGCTCCCCGAGCCCGTACCCGTAGAAGATGTTGTCGCCGAGGATCAGGGCGACCTTGTCGTCGCCGATGAACTCCTCGCCGATCAGGAACGCGGCGGCGAGCCCGTTCGGCTCGGGCTGCTCGGCGTACTCGAAGCGGCACCCCCACTGGCTGCCGTCGCCGAGCAGGCCGCGGAACAGGGGGAGCTGCTCGGGCGTGGAGATGATGAGGATCTCGTTGATCCGGGCGTGGAGCAGCGTGGAGATCGGGTAGTAGACGAGCGGCTTGTCGTAGACGTGCATCAGCTGCTTCGACGTGGCTCGACTGGCCGGGCTGAGCCGGGTGGCCCGCCCGCCGGCGAGGACGATGCCCTTCACCGGGCTGCTCCGGGGCGCGCGACTCGGGAGGTGGCGGCGGTCGACATGGAGGACCGATTGTGCCACCTCCGCCCGATCGATCCCCATCGGCGCCGGCTCGAGGCGCGCCGGCCGCGCTAGCAGTCCACGCCGGGCGGCGGGGTGGGGACCTCGCCGATCACGGTGGTCGAGGTGGTGCTGGGCGCGGCGCCGACGGTGGTGACGGTGGTCGCCGGTGGGGCGGTGGTGGAGGTGGTCGACGGGGCCGGGCGGGGCACGGCGAGCACCCCGAGGTGGTCGAGGCCGGTCACGACGACGACGTCGCCGGCGAGCGGGCCGTCCACGAGCTCGAGGACCGGCTCGGGGTCGAGGTGGCGGGCGACGAGCAGCGCCGCCGCCTCCTGGCCGGCGGTGTAGCGCACCGCGGTGCGGGCGGCGCCGAACCCGTCGGCCTCCCCGACCCCGACCGTGGTGAACCCGAGCCGGGCGAGGGCGTCGCTCGTCGTGCCCGCCTCGCCGGCCCGGCCCGAGCCGTTGAGCACCTGGACCCGCACGTCCGCCGGGGCGAGGTCTCCCGGGTCGACGCCTCGGAAGACGTCGAGGGTGGGACGGGCCTCGGCGTCGAGCAGCCGGAGCACGGACGCGCCCCCGATCGAGGCGTCGGTCACGGGCAGGCGGTGGCGCACGAGGCGGGCCGGGTCGAAGAGCCGGAAGCGGCTGGCCAGCGCGGCCAGGTCCTCCGCCGTCCACTGGTCGTCGACGGCCACCGCCGACAGGGCGGCGTCGATCAGGCTGTCGAGCTTCACGGGGTTGCGGGCGCCGCGCTCGATGGCCCGACGGATGGCCCGCACGATGAAGTCCTGCTGGCGGCTCATGCGCCCGTGGTCGCCGGTGGGGTCGGTGCGCCAGCGCCCGTCGACGAGGGTCTGGAGGTGCCGCGCCCGGACGTAGGCGAGCGCCTGCTCGGGGTCGAGCACGACGCAGCCCGGCTCCGGGATGGACAGGCCGGACTGGCGGTCCCGGGTGGGGTGGTCGAACCACACCGCCACCCCGTCGATCACCGCCACCAGCTCGCGGAACGCGGCGAAGTCGACTTGGGCGTAGTGGTGGATCGGGATGCCGAGGTACCCCTCGATGGTGGCGATCAGCTCCTCGGGCCCGCCGATCTGGATGGCGGTGTTGATCCGCTGGGTGCCTCCGGAGGCGAGCGGCACCCACAGGTCCCGGGGGATCGAGAGCAGGTGGGCCTGCGAGGCAGTCGGGTCCACCCGCAGCACCATCATCGTGTCGGAGCGCAGCCCGGCCGGGCGCCCGGCGGTGACCGGGTCGTCGGGGTCGAGGCGTGCCGCGCTGTCGATGCCGACGAGCAGGATGTTCTGCGGCTCGGCGCTCGTGGTCCCGCCGGTGAGCACGGTGCCGAGCTCGACCCGGGCGAGGCGGCTGTACTTGCTGTACGCGTAGCCGAGGCCGCCGGCGGTGGTGAGCAGGCCGACCACGATGAGCGAGCACACCGACAGGACGAGCCGCTGCCCCCAGGTGCGCCGCCCCCGCCGAACCCGCCGGCGACGCCCGATCACCGGACGGGGAGCCCCAGCTCGCGGCTGATGACGAGCCGCTGGATCTCGCTCGTGCCCTCCCCGATCTCGAGGATCTTGGCGTCCCGGTAGAACCGGGCGACCGGCGTCTCGTCGATGAACCCGTACCCGCCGAAGACCTGGGTGGCGATCCGGGTGGCGGTGACGGCGGCCTCGGTGGTGTGGAGCTTGGCCATCGCGGCGGCCTGCTTGAAGGGCCGGCCGGTGTCGCGCAGCCAGGCCGCCTGGTAGGTGATGAGCCGGGCGGTCTCGGCCATGACGGCGAGGTCGGCCACCTGGAAGGCCACGCCCTGGTTGGACCCGATCGGGCGGCCGAAGGCGTGGCGGTCGTTGGCGTAGGCGAGGCAGTGCTCGAGGCAGGCCTGGATGCACCCGACGGCCAGCGCCGAGATGGCGATGCGCCCCTCGTCGAGGATCTCGAGGAACTGGGCGAAGCCGCGGCCCCGCTCCCCGAGCAGGTGGTCCTCGGGGACGCGGCAGTCGGTGAACGTGAGTCCGTGGGTGTCCGAGGCGTGCCAGCCCATCTTCCGGTAGGCGGGCTGGACCTGGAAGCCCGGGGTGCCGCTCGGCACGACGATGGCGCTGATCTCGCCGGGGCCGGTGCGGGCGGTGACGGTGACGAGCGAGGTGATCGGGGTGCCGGAGTTGGTGATGAAGGCCTTCTCGCCGTCGATCACCCACTCCCCGGTGGCCTCGTCGAGGCGGGCCGTGGTGCGGGTGCCACCGGCGTCGCTGCCGGCCTCGGGCTCGGTGAGCCCGAACCCGCCGAGGGCGCGCCCGGCGCAGAGGTCCGGGAGCCAGCGCTGCTTCTGCTCCTCGGTGCCGAACCGGTGGATCGGGGCGGCCCCGAGACCCACGCCGGCCTCGAGGGTGATCGCCATCGAGTGGTCGACGCGGGCCAGCTCCTCGATGGCGATGCACAGCATCGTGAAGTCGCCCCCGCCGCCGCCGTACTCCTCGGGGAACGGGATGCCGAACAGCCCGAGCTCGCCCATCGCCCGCACGACGTCCACCGGGAAGTGGTGGTCGCGGTCCCAGTCGGCGGCGTGAGGGGCGATCTCGGCCTCGGCGAAGTCCCGCACCGTCCGGCGCAGCGCCTCGTGCTCGGCGGTGAACTCGATGTGCACAGAGCCTCCCAGGCGGGATCGGGTGCGGAGCGTCGTGCGAGCCGATCGTACGCTGCGGCCCGTGGCCGCCCCGATCGATCCCGACCAGCCGCTGGCCGTCGTCGGCGGGCACCTGGCCACCGAGCTCGTGGACGTGACCAGCGACCTCACCGCCCTCGACTCCGCCGGCTTCTGGGCGGTGGTCGTCCCGTTCGAGGGCGAGCCGGTGTGCGCCCGCTTCGCCCGGGTGCGCCCCGCCCGTCCGTGGCCGGGCCCGCCGTGGCGGGGACCAGCCGCGGACGCCTGGACCACGTCGCTCGACCGGGCCGCCTTCGAGGACGGCGTGCGGGCGATCCGCGCCGCCATCGCCGCCGGCGACGTGTACCAGGTGAACCTGACCCGCCGGCTGGAGGCGCCGCTGCCGCCCGAGGCCGATGTCGCAGCGCTCGGCGCCGCGCTGGCCGAGGGGAACCCGGCGCCGTTCAGCGCGGTGGTGCGGATCCCCGGTCGCTGCGAGGTGGCGTCGGCGTCCCCGGAGCGGTTCCTCAGCCGCGACGGCCGGCTCCTGCGCTCGTCGCCGATCAAGGGCACCGCCCCGGACCCGAGCGGGCTCACCCCCAAGGACGAGGCCGAGAACGTGATGATCGTCGACCTGGTCCGCAACGACCTCGGGCGGGTCTGCGAGTTCGGGTCGGTGTCGGTGCCGGCGCTGCTGTCGCTGGAGGCCCACCCGGGGCTCGTGCACCTCGTGTCGACGGTCGAGGGTCGGCTCCGCCCCTCCCTCGGGTGGGCCGAGGCGATCGAGGCGACCTTCCCGCCTGGCTCGGTCACCGGGGCGCCGAAGCTGGCCGCGCTCGACCACATCGCCGCGCTCGAACCGGCCCCTCGGGGCGTCTACTGCGGCGCCGTGGGCTGGGTCGACGCCGACCGGCAGGCCGGCGACCTGAGCGTGGCGATCCGCACCTTCTGGGTGGAGGACGGCCGCCTCTGCTTCGGGACCGGGGGCGGCATCACCTGGGACAGCGACCCCGCCGACGAGTGGGCCGAGACCGAGCTGAAGGCCCGCAACCTCCTGCGGGTGGCGGCAGGATCGGGCCATGGCTGAGCCGCTGGTGTGGCTGAACGGGGCGACCGTGCCCGCCGACGAGGCCCGCGTGTCGGCCTTCGACCGCGGGCTCCTGCTCGGCGACGGCGTGTTCGAGACGCTGCGGGCCGTCGACGGCACGCCGCTCGCGGCCCGCCGGCACCTGGCCCGGCTGCGACGCTCGGCCGAGGCCGTGCGCATCGACCTGCCCTACGACGACGAGGCGCTGCGGTCGGCGATGGCCGCGGTGCTCGCCGGGGTGGCGGCACCCCAGGCCCGGGTGCGGATCACCGTCACCGCGGGGCCCGGCCCGCTCGGGCCGGCGCGCGAGGCGAGCGAGCCGACGGTGCTCGTGGCCGCGGCGCCGCTGCCGCCGCCCGCCGAGCGCACCGCGGTGTGCACCGTCCCGTGGCCGCACAACGAGCGCAGCCCGCTGGCCGGGGTGAAGACCACCTCCCGAGGCGAGGGGGTGGTGGCGCTCGCCCACGCCCGAGCCCTCGGGTGCAGCGAGGCGCTGCTCGCCGACACCACCGGGCGGCTGTGCGAGGGCACCGCCTCCAACGTGTTCCTCGTGCTGGACGGCCGCCTGGTGACCCCGTCGCTCGCCACCGGCTGCCTGGCCGGCGTGACCCGCGAGCTCGTGCTCGAGCTCACCGACGCCGTCGAGGCCGACGTGCCCCTCTCCGCCCTCGCGGAGGCCAGCGAGGTGTTCCTCACGAGCACCGGTCGAGGCGTGCAGGCCGTCCACCGGGTCGACGATCGGGAGCTGCCGGCCCCGGGGCCGCGCACCGCGGCAGCTCGCGCCGCCCTCGAGGCGCACCTCGCCGCGCACCCCGATCCGTAGCGAACCGGGGTCAGGCCAGCTCGGGTCGGAGGTGCACGACGTCGCCGACCGCGAACGTGCGGCGCTCGCCCTCGAGCGTGTCGACGACGAGGTGGCCCTGCTCGGTGACGTCCACCGCCGTGCCCACGACGTCGTCACGCCCGAGGTCGATCCGCACCCGCCGGCCGAGCGTGGCCGAGCGGTGCCGCCACGCCTCGACGAGCGCCGCCCGGTCGCCGGCCACGAGCCGCTCGTACCAGTGGCCGAGGCGGACGAGCAGCGCGACGAGCAGGTCCTCGCGGTCGACGGGCACGTCCGAGACGTGGTTGCAGGCGACGACGAGGTCGGCGAGCTCCTCGGGCAGGTCGTCGGGCCAGGTGACGTTGATGCCGATGCCGGCCACGACGACCACCCGCTCGCCCGGCTTCGGCGGGCGGACGCCTGACGCCGGCGAGCTACCGACGGGCCAGTCGGCCTCGGCGAGGATGCCGGCCAGCTTGCGATCCGGGACGGACCCGTCTCCGGGCCAGACGAGGTCGTTGGGCCACTTGAGACGGGGCGCGAAGCCGGCCACCTCCTCGACCGCCTCGGCGGCGGCGAGGCCCAGGGCCATCGTGCACCCGTCGGCCACCGCGGCCGGCGGGCGGAGCAGGATCGACACGAGGAGGCTGGCCCCGGGCGGCGCCGTCCAGCTGCGCCCGGCCCGGCCCCGACCCGCGGTCTGGTGGTCGGCCGCCACGACGACGCCCTCCGGGGCGCCCTGCCGGGCCAGCTCCATGACGTCGGCGTTCGTGGAGCCGGTCTCGGTCACCCACCGCACGTCAGCGAACCGGGCGCCCGACGTGCCGACGAGCGCAGATCTGGCACGTCCACCCGGCATCGCTCTAGACACTACGACGTGCTCACCAAGGTCCTCATCGCCAACCGGGGCGAGATCGCCGTCCGGGTCATCCGTGCCTGCAAGGAGATGGGCATCGCCACCGTCGCGGTGTACTCCGAGCTCGACCGGGATGCGCTGCACGTGCGCCTCGCCGACGAGGCCTACGCGCTCGGCGGCCAGACGGCGGCCGAGAGCTACCTGAACACGGAGCGGATCCTCGAGGTGATCGAGCAGGCGGGGGCCGACGCCGTGCACCCCGGCTACGGGTTCTTCTCGGAGAACACGGACTTCGCCCGAGCGATCACCGAGCGGGGCGTCACCTTCATCGGTCCCCCGCCGGAGGCGATCGAGGTCATGGGCGACAAGGTCTCGAGCCGCAAGGCGGCCGAGAGCGCCGGCGTGGCCGGCGTGCCCGGCACCACGGAGTTCCTGACCTCCGCTGACGAGGTCATCGCCTTCGGCAACGAGCACGGCTGGCCGGTGGCGATCAAGGCCGCGTACGGCGGCGGCGGCCGCGGCATGCGCGTCGTCGCCTCCGCGGAGGAGGCGCACGCCGCCCTCGAGTCCGCCCAGTCCGAGGCGCTGAAGGGCTTCGGGCGCAGCGAGTGCTACGTCGAGCGGTACCTCACCTGGCCCCGGCACGTCGAGATGCAGATCGTGGGCGACAAGCACGGCAACGTCGTGTGGGTGGGCGAGCGCGACTGCTCGGCGCAGCGCCGCCACCAGAAGCTGATCGAGGAGAGCCCGGCTCCCGACTTCCCCGACGAGGTCCGCCAGAGGATGGGCGAGGCCGCCGTCAAGGTGGCGAAGGCCTGCGGCTACCACAACGCCGGCACGGTCGAGTTCCTCTACCAGGACGGCGAGTTCTGGTTCCTGGAGATGAACACCCGCCTCCAGGTCGAGCACCCGGTCACCGAGCTCGTCACCGGCATCGACCTCGTCCGCGAGCAGATCCGCGTCGCCGCCGGGGAGCCGCTGTCGTTCACGCAGGACGACATCGTCCGCCGGGGCCACGCCATCGAGGTCCGCATCAACGCGGAGGACCCGGCCGAGGGCAAGTTCCTCCCCTCCCCCGGCAAGATCGCCATGCTGGTGCCCCCGCAGGGCTTCGGCGTCCGCTGGGACGGCGGCTACGAGTCCGGGGACGAGGTCAGCCAGTTCTACGACAACCTCGTCGGCAAGCTCATCGTCTGGGGCCAGGACCGCGACATCGCCATCGACCGCACGATCCGGGCGCTCGAGGAGCTGCGGATCGAGGGCGTCGCCACCACCGTCCCCGCCGACCTGGCGATCCTGCGCCACCCCGACTTCCGAGCGGCCAAGCACGCCACGAAGTGGGTCGAGTCGAGCCTCGACCTCTCGGGCGTCACCAGCACGCCCGCGGCCCCGCCGGCCGAGGACGGCCAGCCCCCGAAGGTGGAGCGCACGGTCGACGTCGAGGTGAACGGCAAGCGCTTCGCCGTGAAGATGTGGCTGCCCGACGGGCCGGTGGCCGCGGCGCCCGGCGCGGCGGCCGCGCCCCGTCCCCGTCGCAGCGGCGCCGCCGCCGGCGGGAGCGCGCCGGCCGCCGGCAGCGGGAAGGTGACCGTCCCGATGCAGGGGACGATCGTGAAGGTGCTCGTCGAGGTCGGCCAGGAGGTCGAGGCCGGTCAGCCGGTCTGCGTGCTCGAGGCGATGAAGATGGAGAACAACATCGCCGCCGACAAGTCGGGCACCGTCGCGGAGATCAAGGTCGAGCCGGGCCAGTCCGTCGGCGCCGGCGACATCGTCGTCGTCATCGAGTAGCGGCGATCAGCCAGCGCCGCGACGCCGGGCCCGACCCAGGACCCGGCGGACGCCCCGCCACACCTGTCGCGGCAGGGTCGCGGCCAGCTCGGCGCGCAGGTGGTCGGCCTCGCCCTGGAGCTCCGCCACCCGGGCCCGGGCGGCCTGCAGCTCGTGGACGAGCTGCCGGTCGGGCCGGACGTGGAGCCCGGTGCGCTCCCGCAGCATCCAGTCCCCGCGCACGTCGTCGGGCCGGAGGCCGGTGACGAGCACCTGGAGTGCCACCTCGGCCTCGGTGAGCGCGTCGACGGGGTCGCCCGGCACCTCCACCGGAACCGCCTCGAGCAGGTCCCGAAAGACCTGCTCGACCGTCGCCTCCTCGGACCACGGGTGGCTGATCCCCGAGGTCACGACCTCGTGGGCGAGGCCCCACAGGACTCGCAGCACCACGAGGTCGAGCGAGACGGGCCCGCTCGTGCGCCACTCGTCGTCGATGAGCTCGACGCCGTCGCCGGTGAGGACGAAGTTCCCGAGCCCCACGTCGAGGTACCGGTCCGGCAGCGTGCGGGTGGCCCAGGCGGGGAGGAACGGGTGGACCGGCTCCCCCGCCTCGGGGATCCGGGGCGCGGCCAGGCCGGCCAGCAGGTCCCACCACTGCTCGAGGACGGTCCGGAGCCCGTCGCGGTCGTGCGCTCGGACGGCCCGCTCGGCCCGGTCGGCGAGCGTCTCCCCCACGAGGTACGGGCGCGAGGGCGGGCCGGGGTCCTGCCGCAGCCAGTCCTGCTGCGCCTCGTCGCGCCGGTCGGTGGTGAGCTCCCGAGCTCGGGTGAGGGTTCGGGCCCGTCGCCACTGGCGGCGTCGGTGGGCACCGTAGAGCCACGCCAGCGCGTCGTCGGGGACGAGCCGGTCGACGCCCGTGCGCTCGGGCGCGGCGACGACGAGGAACGAGCTGGCCACGTCGAGCCCCAGGCCGGCCTCGAGGAACGTCCGGTGCGCGGCGCGGGCGTCGCCGAGCCGGGCCGGCGGACCGTCGGCGAAGGAGACGGGTCGGGGCACGAGCTGCGACACGACGTCGGCCGCGTCGGGGGCGGCGAGCAGGTCCTCGTGGACGACCGCGACCGGGAGCTTGTAGTCGGGGTAGGGCGCGAGCCAGGTCTGCTCGACGAGCCCGGCGTCGGCCAGCATCGAGCGCAGGGCGGCGCGGCTCCAGGTGCGCGGCCCGGGCGGGCCGGGGTAGCCCTCGATCCCCACCCACGGCTGCCCCCGGTGGTCCTCGGACCCGCCGAGCAGGTACTTGAGGCCGAGCTGGTTCTCGATGGCGAGGACCACCGCCCCGCCCGGCCGGAGCCGGGCGGCGGCCGCCGCGAGGAGGTGCGCGGCGCCAGCGCCGCCGCCGATCTCGGCGACGGAGTACTCGAGCACGCCGATGATGCAGACGACGTCGAAGCGTTCGTCGGGGGGCAGGTCGTCGATCGTGCCGCAGGCCACCTCGACGTCGGCCAGGTCGGCGCAGCGCCAGGCCGCCACCCGGGCCCGAGCCATGCTGCCCTCGAGCGCGAGCACCTCCGCCCCCGTCTCACCCAGGTAGCGAGCCGGCGACCCGGTGCCGGCCCCGACGTCGAGGACCCGCAGGCCCGGGCCGAAGCGGAGGGGCCGCAGCAGGTTCGCCCGCTGGTGGGACAGGTGGTAGCGGGTCGGCCAGTCCTCGATGTGGGCGTCGAGCTCGTCCGAGCCCGAGCTGCGGTCGGTGGCCTCCTGCATGATCGCCAGCAGCCGGTCCTCGGCGCCGTCGGCGTACGGCACCCCCTCCCCGAGCCGTCGGACGGTGGGCGGCGGGGTCGGCTCGCCGGACGTGCCGGCGGGGAGGGCGGTGTCATCGCTCATGGGGGGACGACCCTACCGATGCGCACGTCACCGGCGAGATCCCGCCAGGGGTAGCGTCAGCCAGGCGATGCAGGCTGAGGACGGGCGACGACCCGTCGCCGACCGGGTGGCCCCGGTCGCCGCGGCGGTGCTGACGCTGTGGGTCGCGCTCCCGTTCCTGCGCCCGGACCGCTGGGTCAGCGCGTTCGACACCGTCACCTACTCGGGTCCGAACCTCGCGGTGACCCATGCCGCCACCAGGGCGCTGCGGCTGCCCCAGTGGAACCCGGAGATCTTCGGTGGGGTCACCCACCTCGGCAACCCCCAGGCCGCTGCCCTCGACCCGCTGGCGTGGCTCACGAGCCCGCTGCCGGTGCACCGGGCGATGGCCGTGATGACCGTGGTGCGGCTCGCCGTGCTCGCGTCGGGCGTGTGGTGGCTGGTGCGGCGGCGGCTCGGCACCTCGCCGGCTGCGGCGGCGGTGGGGACGATGGCCGTCGTGGGCTCAGGCCTGGTGATGGCCCGCAGCATCCAGTTCGAGCAGATCGCGGTCGTCAGCTGGGTGCCGTGGCTGCTCGTCGGCTGCGACGTGGCGATCGCCCGACGCCGCTGGAGCGGTGTGGCGTGGGCGGCGCTGCCACTGGCCGCGGCAGCGCTGTCGGGGCACCCCCAGCAGCTCTACCTGGCCCTCCCGCTCGCCGGGCTCTGGAGCGTGGGGCGGATCGTCGACGCCGGCGCGGGCTGGCCGGCGGTGGGCCGCCTCGTGCTCGCGGCGGCGCTCGGCGCGGGCCTGGCGGCACCGCAGCTCGTGCCCACCCTCGCGGCGATGTCGGACTCGGCGATGGCGGACACCCGCGCCTTGGAGGAGACGGCGGCCTACATGGTCGGGCTGCGCTCGATGCCGCTGCTGCTGCTCGGCGACCCGACCGTGGACGACCAGCCGCTGGCGTCAGGCACCTTCGAGGGTCTGGCCTTCGTGGGCGTGGCCGCCGCGGCGCTCGCGATCGTCGCGCTGCTCGACCGTCGGCGGGCCGACCGTGGCACCCGGGTCGCGCTCGTCGTCGCCGCCGCCTTCGGCCTGCTGTGCGCCGCGGGGCCTCGGCTTCCCGTCTACCGCGCCCTCTACGACGCGCTCCCCGGCTTCGACCTGGCCCGCGTGCCGGCGCGCTGGATGCTGCTCCCGACCATCGCCCTCGCGCTGCTCGCTGCGCTGGGGTTGGACCGGCTGCAGCGCGACGGCGTGGACCTGCGACGGGGCTGCACCGCTGCCGGGCTCCTGGCGACGCTGGTGGCGGCAGCGGCGGTGCTCGACGGGCCCAGCGCCGCCGGGCTGCGGTGGTGGGGTCTGGTCACCGTGTCACTCGGGGCGGTCCTCGTCGGCCTGCCCGTCCGGCTCCCCCGGCGAGCCGCGCCGCGCTGGGTGGCCGTCGGCGTCGTCGCCCTCGTCCTCGTGGAGCTCGGCTGGGCGTCGAGCACGTCGCTCGCCCGCAAGCACCTCACCGACCGTCCCTTCGACGAGATGGCCAGCGCGCTCGTCGAGCCGCTCGTCGACGAGGAGGGCCTCGTCGTCGCCGTCGCCGTCGAGCGCTTCGGCGACATGTCGCACG